>Ga0126342_10004675_pt1 | contig 23510 bp, 23 predicted proteins | sample Cyp1metagenome_FD_92528 | JGI IMG/M metagenome (GOLD analysis project Ga0126342, IMG submission 92528) | Coral microbial communities from Lord Howe Island, Old Settlement Bay, Australia - Cyphastrea 1 metagenome | ecosystem: Host-associated > Invertebrates > Cnidaria > Coral ...
TCGCCGCTTTGCAAATGCCAATCCGCACAGAAAACGGGTGCTGATGATGGGGCCCTTGGACAACACATTTTGTCGTAAAAGTTTGGAAATGTTTTGGAGCTTGACAGATATAGATTTAATCGAATCGATGCCAGGCCACAACGGTACAGGGAGCGGGCCTTTGACCCTTTGATGACTATGCTTGAGCAGATCGGAAACAACGAAACAACACCTTTTTGAATCTTGATCTGATAGCTACAACATGCCAATGAAATTCACAGCTGCCCCATAGCAACTGGCAACCAGTTGCTGTGGAGACAATATATATGATGTTACGTATTACGTATTGGTATGTAATGCAATGTTTTGGAACGCTATATAAGTAACAAATGCTATCTATTGTTTTGTAATGTCATGTCAGCTTGTGTGACCTTATGTATACTTATTTGTATTAGCTTTTACACACACACACATGACACATGTGTAAATGCAATGCAATGTTTTGCAATGTTTTGCAATGTTATGATTATGCCGGAAAATTTGCAACAACCATAGGAAATCATAGGAAAGTTTTTGAGATGCAGAAGCAATGAAGTATAGAAGTTGTGACGCGCATCAACGAATGAGAATGGTTGTTTGCCAATGAACCAATGAATCAAAGCATTATTATCCCGTTATTCTATGATGATACCACTATTAACCCCATGATCATGGTATAATGGTAATACTATGGTATAATGGTATAACAATATCCGATCATTAACCCCATTATATCCTCTGGTAAACTAACATAGCTATGTAAAATCGCCATTTTTAAGGGGAAAATCCACTATTAATGGCCATTTTCAATAGCTATGTTAAATTACCAGAGGGTATTATATCCTCATGATAGTAGGTTCATTACACCCAAGGGTCACTTCCGGCCGCGGCGTCAGCAGCCGCTGCACTGCATCGCTCACGTGCGCGGACCAGGCCGCCGCCGACCTGGAGCCGTGGTGGACAGTGGAAAATCCGACTTTTGGGGGCTGGAAACTGGAAACTTTGTTTTATGGTGGAAAAATTGCTGTTTTATGGTAGAAAAATTGCTGTTTTATGGTGGAAAAATTGCTGCTTTATGATGGAAAAATTGCTGTTTTATGGTGGAAAAATGCCTGTTTTATGGTGGAAAAATGGCTGTTTTATGGTGGAAAAATTGCTGCTTTATGGTGGAAAAAGTGCTGTTTTGGAAAAATTGTTGTTTTATGGTGGAAAAATGGCTGTGTTCTGGTGTGTTCTGGTGTGTTCTGGTAAAAAAAAAAAAATATGGTGGAAAAATGGCTCTGTTGTCGTGGAAAAATTGGTGTTTTATGGTGGAAAAATGGCTGTGTTCTGGTGGAAAAATTGGTGTTTTATGGTGGAAAAATTGCTGCTTTATGGTGGAAAAATTGCTGTGTTATGGTGGAAAAATGGCTGCGTTCTGGTGGAAAAATGGCTGTGTTCTGGTGGAAAAATGGCTGTGTTCCGGTGGAAAAATTGCTGTTTTGTGGTGGAAAAAATCATGTTTTATGGTGGAAAAAATCATGTTTTATGGTGGAAAAATGGCTGTGTTCTGGTGGAAAAATTGCTGTTTTATGGTGGGAAAATAGCTGTTTTATGGTGGAAAAATTACTGTTTTCTGGTGGAAAAATGGTTGTGTTCTGGTGGAAAAATTGCTGTGTTCTGGTGGAAAAATGGCTGTGTTCTGGTGGAAAAATTGCTGTTTTATGGTGAAAAAATGGCTGTTTTCTGGTGGAAAAATGGCTGTGTTCTGGTGGAAAAATGGCTGTTTTATGGTGGAAAAATTGCTGTTTTATGGTGGAAAAATTCCTGTTTTATGGTGGAAAAATGGCTGTGTTCTGGTGGAAAAATTGCTGCTTTATGGTGGGAAAATTGCTGTTTTATGGTGGGAAAATTGCTGTTTTATGGTGGAAAAATTGCTGTGTTCTGGTGGAAAGACTGGCAGTTTGATGCTGGAATATCGTGATTTTGGGGTGGACACTTGCTGCTTGGTGATGGAAAAGTGTTTATTTATCAGTGGAAGACTTGACATGTGATAGTTTTATGGGAAAAGCTGATGTGGAGGTGGATGGTGTGTTGGTTTCACCAAGGAAACATCTCTGTTTTGGGTGTCACAGTGTCACGGTTTTTTTTGTTTCCTTCAACCAGTTCTGATAGTGTGATCGGGGAAAATGCTATGACAAACCCCTGAGTCCTACAATCAAAAATATTCATGTGGGGCGCTGGACAACCAAGATGAGTTAACAATTCTGGAATTCTTAGTTCAGCAATGAGAACATGGGACATGTCATGGACATCGGGTATGTCACCGACAATGTGACATATTGTGACATGGATGTCTCTCCAAAATGGTGATGTTATGACCATTTTAAGTGGCAATTGTCTAGGGAAAAAAATGCAGTTCTAAACCTCTGCATGGAATGGGGCAGTGCAGTTGTAGAAGACCCACGCATCTTCATGGGTCTAATCAGCAATTTCAGAAGTTTTGGGCAATTCTAATGGGGCAACCACCAAAACAATGCTGACCCTGAAGGGACCCTTTAAATCAATGAATCCCTACTCAAATTGTATGGCGCTAGCCAGCAAAATCATCGACATTATTCGGTTCATGACGGAAAAACACCACCAGGCAGTGAACCTTGCAATCAATTTGTTAACCAGTTTTCGTGCGCAACCCCAGTTGTTCCCACACCACAACTGTTTCCAGTTTATCGTGGTTCAAGTTGACGTGTGTTTTTCCAGGTTGGCAGGTAGAACCCAAAGGTTTCTCTGTGTAAGAGCTTCTGTCTGTGAAAGCGTCTGTGTGTAAACGCGTCTGTGAGGCGTCTGTGCGTAAATGCTGCGCTGTGCAAAAGCATCTTTGTGTAAAGCATCGGTGTGTAAAAGTTTCTGTGTGAACAAGTTTCTTTGCATGAAAGCCTCTGTGTGTAAATGCGCCTGTGTAAAAGTTTCTTTGCACAAACCTCTCTGCGTAAGAGCATCTGCGCATAAAAGCTGCTCTGTGTAAAGGCTGCTGTGCGTAAGGTCGTCTGTTTGTGGAAGCATATCTGTATAAAATGCATCACCACATCTCAAAAAAAACATGAAACAAAAAAAACAAGCTTAAATGCATGCTGTTGTTACTGTTGCTGATGATGATGGAGGTGATGCGCGCAGGGCCCCAAAAACCATCATATTGGCGAAGTGTTGCTACTCTTTGAAAGCCTTCGGGACAAAAAAACACCGTAAATTTCGAAGCCCGTGGTTAATCCACCCATTCTTCAATATTTGCAGGAAGGTCCCTGGTTAACCCACTTCCAATATGTTCCACAGTTCTTTGGTGTTTGGTGATGGAAAAGTGTTTATTTATCAGTGGAAGACTTGACATGTGATAGTTTTATGGGAAAAGCTGATGTGGAGGTGGATGGTGCATTGGTTTCACCAAGGAAACATCTCCGTTTTACCCAGCGCAAATGTGGGTGTCACAGTGTCACGGGTTTTTTTGTTCCCTTCAACCAGTTCTGGTGGTTTAATGGGAGGAAATGATGTGACAATATGACAAACCCCTGGTTTCTACTATCAAAAATATTGATGTTCTGGGATTTAGAGGAACCAAGATGCGGATTTGACCATGATGGTTTTCTCATTCAGTGAGAAATTGGGATATGCCATGGACATCATGGGATTAAAAAAAAGGACGAGGGATGGAACAAACAGCAACCCTAAGTCTGGCATGGAAAAAAACCAAGCCCTATTTTTTTCCTAGATGTTATTTTCAGCTGGCTTAAACTATCCATGACTAATCCCTATTTTCTTGTTCTGGGCCCATTGAAGTTAAACAAGACCTAATTCTGAGGGCTTTCTTCCCTAGTGCCTCTTAGTTTGCCCAATTATCTTGCTATTCCCTAGTCTAGACCCCCATAGTTTTCAGGTGTTTTCCCTCCATCCCAACTTTCAGGGTCGTATCTTCGTTATAACCCAGCATTTTCCAATATGTTCCATGGTTCAACCAGCATCTTCCAATATCTTCAGCAGGGAAAACCCCCATCTTCCACGCAGTGACCAAGGGACACATCCTCCAAAACCTCGCCGCGAAGGAAAACGAGCTGAGCCTGCTCTGCCGTCTGCGGCAACTTCTCACAGGTCCTATGGACCGCGATGGGCTAAGGGAAAATGATCGGTTTACCATGGTTAACCCATAATAAAATAATTAGATCAACGGGCGCTCACATCTATGAAATGAAGTTTGTGGACTAAAATAAAGATATATTATGGGTTACCGTTTTGTAGATAATGATGATGATAATGGTATAAGGATATGAATCTATGAACGTGAAAGTAAAATGAACACCCCAGTAGATATGAAACCCCATCCATTAAACCATCTATCTCTGATCATTGATAAAGATTGGTGTGAATATTTGATAACCAACCATCAATGGTCAAGATTTATCAATTTGAAAGGAAAAAGATGATGAATGGATATGAAGAACTAATCATGAATTGACTAAAGGAAAGAACTAAACTTAATATGAAACATCAACTACTGATATGATATAATATGTACTGTAATAAGAAAGGACTTATGATATGACTACTATATAACATTATATAACTAACTATTGGCATAAATAAACTGGATAATAATAATCAGTTAAAATGTGACTGAATATTAGATAACTAACTAGTCACTAATTTATACGAACCATTAAATTAGCAACTATTCTTTCAGCGCGCCTTCTCAGGCTCTTCAGTTGCCAACGGCTGAAGTTCAGCTGGCTCAGCAGAAATGAGGGCTGAACCAATGGACTGAACAACAGAAGTCTGGATTGAAGCAAGCGAAAGGAATGTCAGCCAGCAATACGTGGAGGAGGGGTCACCATCAAGTAGCCCAGAACGCGGAAGAGCGAAAGTCATTTGACAGTTCTTCGTGCAGCTCTCTGATTAATCAGACAAAAATAATGTGAACAAAACATACTTGAAACATCTTGAAACTTGAAACAATAAATCTGCGAAGTCCACTTCCCTACGTATAGAAAGCCATTCGAAACCCCAGTCCGTTCTCACCCAAGTCATTGGGCTCCTGTAGTTGGCCTGCAACCCCAGGGCCGCAGCGCGGCTTTCCGAGGGGCCGATGTAGCTCACCGTCGCCACGCCTCGCGGCTGATGGGAATGACCTACCTCCGAAAACGGGGAGATACCCAGGGCTTCAACCGTACCAACGCAGCCCGGGGCTGGAAATGATGGAAGTACAGATTTTCAGAGTACAACAAGTGCTTGGTGTCATACCAAAATGGGCCAAAAATGAGTTGTCCCTATCACTTTGAATGGACCTGGACAACCCAGTTCAAGCCTTTGTTAAGCCAGGAAAAAAAAAAAACAGTTCATACAGGAAGCGTGCCCCCTTTGAGTTGGTTTATAACTTATAAACCCCATCTAAGTAGTTCATAGTAGTTCGATATCTCCACAGTCAAGCAACGCATAACTTACATATGTCAAGCAACTCAACTAAGGATTGGCCCCTTTCCAACCATCCAAAAATGATGGCTTTCCGGTTCCAAAATCCCTCGCTCCGCGCCTTTCTGATGGATGGCCTCGAAGGGTCCCAGCAAAGTCTCCTCGTAAGGGCCTCACGTTTCGAGTTCGATGATTTGGGGGTCGGAAAAAAAAAGTCCGACAAAGTCCCCAAGTTATGGTCATTCTAATAGTAAACATGATGATTAATCAATTAATCATGATTCCCCAAGTTATGGTCATTCGAAAATAGTAAAATATAGTAAACATGATGATTTTCATCAATTATATAATAATGATTCATCATCAAACGGAGTAGCCTGTTGTCCAATCCATCTTCAACAAGTGATAATTATCTGCAATCAAGCAGCGTCCAGTTCACCCTCTTTTTTCCCAAAAAAACTTAGGGGTGCCCTGGTTGGGACGTCTCACAATGGATTCGTTCAAAAAATCCCCATTGAACCAGATGGTATTCTAAAGGCCTCACTTTTCAACGTCAACCACAAGGGATTTGTGTTTAGATTGTAGAAAGGCGTTTCCCGAGCTACGTTTCAGGATCAAGTGTGGAGCCAGAGACAGGAGTTGGTAAGTGTAAACACCTCAAGGAGACTGGACATAATTTTTTTGCTGGTGAAATCCCTTTTTCGGTGGATCGACCTCCGAGTTGTATGGTATCTTAGAATGTATATATCTTCTACATCCATGCGCGTATTGGTCTGGTCCGCATCTTGAATCACCTGTTTTGACACCTTCTATGGTTCATTGGAATTCTGCAACAGATTCCCAGTTCATGGTGACAATGCCACTATATGCTGGTTTCCTAAAATGGAGGATCCCGACATCATCCATGTCATTTTCGGATTTTCCATAAACCATCCAGCTATTGGGGTACTCAAATTTAGGGAAACACCCATAGATCGAGGATAACATAGTATAACCCCTATCATCAACCGCTAGGGGGTTCATCCCGTCCACCGTGCCCCGTCCACCCCGTGTCCGCTGGGCCCTCGACGCGTCAATGAAAAGACAGTGTCGCGCGGTGCCACGCTCTCGTTGCGCTTGCTGACAGGGCCTACCAGCACCGCCTGGACCGCAGATTGGGCAGATTTCTCGGTGATTCGCCAAGGCATTGACCAACAAAAGTAGGGATTTCACTCGGGAAAATGGTGATTAAACCAGGGAAAGTGGGGAAATATAATTGGATAGAATATGGGATTTGGATATGTAAGATATTTGGGCGTGTCTGCCTCCAATTTATGGGCAATTTGCAAACCCAAATCCACGACAAGCCGCTTCCGGAAATTGGTGGTAACTGGTTCGAATATGAGACTAAATTGGAACATATATTGGCAGCATCAATTCCATCGCGTAGCCAGTTCCAAGTATCACTTGATTCACTCGTTCAGCAGGTACAGGTTCCACTGGTTGGAAAGGGAAAACCTAGGTGTGTTCCATACTTGGGGAACCCCCGATCCTCAAATTTTGAGAGTCGCAGCACTTTTTTTCAGGATCAAAACACCCAGCCACTGCCACAGCGCCACACATCTTCAGAGCAGGTGGAGATGGATAAATTCATCACTATATTTTCGTCGGATTTCACAATTTTTTAAACCTCTTTTTGGGGTGATAATTACTATATATACCCTCTGGTAATTTGTTACATAGCTATTGAAAATGGCTCATTCACAGTTGATTTACATATTCCAAATGGTGAATCTTTCCATAGCTTTTTGTATGTTTACCAGAGGGTAATTCAAAAGGCAAATGAAACGATGAAGCAACTGGTGCTTTTCCCGCTGCCTTCGCTGCTTCAGCCACTTGAGCCTGCGGTTGTTGCTTTAAAAAGACCCGGTCTCGAGATGTTTTGCGCGTCAAAGAGGTACAAGTTGGTTGCTTCGACATAACTTATGACAGACCCAGATTATTATTGGGACTGATCCGCACTTCTTTTGCGTCTCAGTGTATGATGTACTTACTGAGTACGATTGTATAATTCATGACAAAGTAATCAGGAAAGAATATGTTCATATCATCCAATTCTGGGTGGAAATTACCAGAATTTTTGGTCAGTCAAGGTGAATTTCTAGTGGCCAAGGCCAATCACCGCTGGTCACCATGCCTCACAATCTACCAGAAAAAGTGGAGGGTTTGATGTGACAGCAAGCACTTTGGCCAAAAATGGATCAAAAAATTCGGCCAGCTATGGCAAATCCCGAATTTCAACCTTGAAACGGAGAATTTACCCCGGGCTCCCAGGGGCTCCCCGGCTCCCAGGACTCCCTCGAGTCCCCGGCCACTGCTTCAAAGGTCTCATCTCCATATGGTCCCAGAAGCAACTTGGCACCGACCCTGGCAGGGCCATGGCATGACCCACCGTATGCTTCCCATCCCCCGAATATTAAACACCCCTTGTCCCAAATATGTAAATCCCCTACTAAACTACAGTTTATAGGGATGGGATTATATGTTGATCAAAAAAATGGATGGTTTAGCGGAATCCTGAAATACGAACAATGACCACCCATCGGTTTTTGCAGGTCCATTGCTTCTCTCATTCTCCATGGACATATTGTGGCGAGCCCCGGGCCCAAAGAAGAATTGAATTCTTGAAATGGCTCAACCTCCACTATATTCACCCAGTAGTTCACCAAATCAAGGTGTATCAAGGTGTACCTTGCAGTATGCCCAGAGGCGTTAACCAAATCCTGGGAACTGTGAAACATGTTCTGAGGGTGTCCTCCATTATGTCCGCTGGAGACATGGACAAAGTGTAACGTCTTCGAATCGCCAAAATGGGACATTTACCAACCCCTATGCCAACTATCCGTATATTATGTATATAATTAATTGTACACGTATATAGTACGTGTATATATATATATACATATGCGTTGTAAATGAATAAATCGATAGACAAATAAATAAACAAATAAATAGATATAAATAGTAGGCTTCCATACTATAGGAATTTGTGGCTCGAAAAAGGTTCCACGTCATCCAAAACAGTCCCGCCCCGCCGCCCTCCCTGACGGTTGGACCGCGCCTGCTGATCAAATACTTGGCTCGCTCCTCGACTTCCTGCGGAGGTGTGAGAAAAAATGGGGTTGTCCAAAAATAGCCATTTTCCATAATTTTCCCACCAAAATATGGCTTTATATGGTACAGTAGCTCTATTTTAGGGTCCTGATTTTCATGGCTTTCTCCAAAGATACCCGCGATACCAAGGATAGTTCTCATTTTGCCAAAGAAAAATTGCCTTTTCACTTGGGGCGCGCCCCATTGTCAGACCTACAATGGAGATGTGGGGGTAATAATCCCATGCCCCATCGAAACGATTACACCAGGTCTCTTGTTTGGGGAGTATTGAAAGTTTGGGGAAACGGAATAAGACCAATTGGGACCCAATCATATTTGCTTAAATTGTTGAGCTGATGGGTCAGTTTCAGCCATATATGTCCATATATTTTAACCCATTCGGTGGCCATTCTATATAATCATAGTTATATATGTGTATATATATATCAAGGCAACAATAACAAGTTGGTCGGACAGAAAATGTACCTTTTAAAACGACAAGTATATTTCATGGCTCCACCTTGGTGGATAGTTCCACTCGAGCCCGCATGGGAGCCCTTCGTTGAGGGAGAGGGACAGTTGGATCATTAATGGATTTGCAGCTGGATAAATCACCAATCATGATCCTACCACTATCTAAAAATGTTGAATCGGAGTGTCACGTACCTCCCAAGTCCATCCTGCTATGTCTACAACGGAAACACAACCCATTGTAAGGACACATTGCAAAAGGTACATCACAGTTCTCCATACCTACTATCTTGTCTAGCAATCCCTTCCCCTAATATATATATATATATATATATTATATATATATAGCAATAAACACATCCCAAACACTCTGATTTTTAGGAGTGATTGTTCAAAATTACAGTAGGTGGATTTGATATTAGAGGCTGATACATGGCAGCTTTGCCTGGTTAAACCCCTGGTTTCTGAAGCAGAATATGTCACATCCATGTCCAACCTTAGATTCAATAAAGATACTATAGTCCTTATATGTCACCCAAACAAAAATCCAATTCACCTAACGTAAGATATCCCGGGGAAAGAAATTCAAAATATTCACTGTTGAGGCCACTTCAGATCCAGGGTATGTACAGCAATAAGATCTTGGGATTGGATGATCAACTATCCGATAGACCACTGGGTCAACAAGCACAACCAAATCTGCAAAAACCCGGAATAGTTTCATATCAAAATCTATCAACATATATTCATTATATAATACAGTGACCCCAAAAAAAGACAGACAAGTAAGATCCAGTCCTAAAAGAGTGACAAATTACGTTGCTATCTTTTTCGGGATTTATCCATGAAATACCCATGAAACCACTCATTGTCACCGGCTGGTAGCATCCTCGGCATCCTCGCCTTGATGGTGCCATCCGCTGATAGGGAGGTCAGCTCCAGAAAACCTGCCCAGAACTTACCATGGGAAGATCCTGACATTTTCAGGGGACTTCCATGTTTTTTTTAGTGGGCTTTGATGGGTACAGTACCTCATACATCCTAACTATTCCTAACTGCTGTATGGGTTTTTTTTGCTCTGAATATCATGGAAGGTACGTTACATCATAAAATCAAGAATACCCTCTGGTAAACTAACATAGCTATTGAAAATGGCCATTTATAGTGGATTTTCCCATTGAAAATTGTGATTTTCCATAGCTATGTTGGTTTACCAGAGGGTATATTCGAACGTCTTCGGGGTGACTGAGGATAGGGCAATCCCCTACACCCCAATAAAATGGGAGTGTCGGATTTCTAGTCAGATCCGGGAGCAAACATCCCACTTCCAGAGTGGTTCATACCGACACATCGTTCGGTTTGTGACTTCCAAAACCTGGAGAGACCCCGAAAAGGTCGAGCGGATGATCTACTTTGACAGCGGGTCAAAATGATCAACCCTCCAAAAAATTGACGCTAAGAGATGATCAATGGTGTAGGTCCATTGGTACTCCAATCTTAACTCCTACCGGCTAGCCGCTTACTCTGGAACTAGTAACCTGACATGAAGATCTGTCCGTCTCCGATTTTGGCAGACTACAGACATCTCGAGACACCCAAAAAGCCAAAGGTGATACCATCTTTCTGCATTTGAAACTAGCCACCGGAGTGTGCAAAAATTCGGTGCAGTACCAAAATATCAGTTTCGGAAGAGGTGTTCGCGTTGTAAAGCTTGTCGTTTTGGGGCCCCAAGAATAGAACAAATCCACTTTCTATCACTCGGATCCCTCCAGCCTGTGGTGGCAGATTCCTGGCCCTTCACGTTGAAAATCAGGTTGTAGCCGCTCGAATACCTCACATGGTCCCCATGGTCCCGATCAGTGTTAACAACCAAAAAATAGAGGATTTGAATCAGGATTCATCCGCAGAGTGGAATTTGAATCAAGAATTTTGGCGATTTTTGGCCACATCGCCGAGCCACTGATCCTTCTGCGTCTCCTGCTCTCCCGCAGCGGTCAAATACAGGCCTGCAAAGCTGAGAGGGGCCTTTTTTCCAGCCAACCTTTGTGACATGACACACTAAATCAGTGTCAACTGGATTAAAAATGCGAATTGCATTACCCTCTGGTAAACATACAAAAAGCTATTGAAAATGGTCAATGATAGTGGATTTTCCCATTAAAACTGGTGATTTTCCATAGTTATGTTACTTTACCAGAGGGTACCAACAATAATTTCTACATCCGGCGATCTCCCGGTTTCAAAATCATGGTCACGGCATGTCAGACATGTCATGTTTGCCAGGTGAGCTACAGCTACAGCGCTGGAGATTTTCTTGACCAAGCATTCAAGATCAACAGGGAAATAAACCTTCCTCGCATTGCATGAAACCCTTCATTTGGTCAAAACATGTCAATCGGGACATCATCTACAGATTTCCCAGCAATGGAAGTGTGGCCAGTGGTGTCCGAAGCATTCACTGATGTGAATCAAGGAGATCCACGTTCCATGCTGGTAATGCACCCTTAGTCTGTCACATTTGTCAAATGTGTGGCTGGTTCTTCCCCCTATATTCTTTAGACTACATGTTGCTTGTGAAGTTCCCTCGTGTTCAAATCCCCCGTTCTTTCCAATTGCTGCTGGCGAAATCCCCATTTTTTGCTATTTAAATTCCAATTCATGTTGGTTGCATCCACATTTTCCTCAAAAATCCTCTCCCTCATTGTTGCTAAACTTTCCACATCACACCTTCATGAACCATCACCATATCATCAAAATCCCCACCTCCCACCGTGGTGGTGCGAAACGTAAAGTTGGCGGGGCAGCTCGGCACCACTTCAGTGCAGGTATTGGGACCTGTCGGAATTGCGGTGCATGGCGGCCAGCAAAAAAATCTACAGCTACTGCTATTAGAAGCTGAACCATACATATGTACAAATATATACATAATTATACATATATCATAAACTCTTGTTGTATATGTGTTTTTTTGGGGCGATGTGCATATCCTATCTTTCAAAGGGCTGTGTTTCTTCATCCCATCCTGGGCCCCTGGGCATCCCCACAGGCACTGTGCAACCGCGCGAGCTTGGCGGACACGTTGCGGTCGTAGATTTCTGCGGATGGGACCATGGTTGAGCCATGGGACATTCCCATGCCGAAAAGGTTCAATGGTGTTTGATTCACAACTGGTATTAACATCTAGTTTATAGCTGGGAAAATCATCTATTTCGATTGGGGCCATCAACAAACCATGGCTATATGTTAGTCATAACCAGAGGGTAACTAGTTTTGGACTGGATTTGACCAATTTCTATCTTTTTCGGGGTTACTGACTCGTATAGTTCTGGAACATGCTGGGATTCATGGTGGCTGACTATAGACTATAGGATGACTATGGGATAATGATTACAAAACCCACCTCCCTGGCCACCCAGATACACTTTCGAACAAGGTGGGTGGATAAAGAGGTAAAAACACCTACATTCCCCCCAGTGGCAATCATTTTCCTTTCATGGATAGAAGCAACCCTCAGGTTCCAGTTGCTCAGCTTCAAACCTCACTGGTGAGCTGCGCTTTTACCACCAGTGGCAGGTTCTCGAATATCTTTATAAGAACAATACTGGGACGATACCTGTGATGGTTGAAACTGTTCCCTATTTCTGTGATCATCCCCCCCAGTAGCTTTTACGGGAAGGCGCCAGAGCCGGTCCTGCCTGCAGTACAGTTCTTGCCCACAAAATAGGAGCAGTCCACCTCCTGAGCGCAGCTCCCTGGTGACCCTGAAAATGAGCTCCCTCATCTGTAAAATACCTTCAATATATACATTAATATAGATAGATAGATAGAGAGAGAGAGATATATATATATATATGTGTAGAGAGAGAGAGAGACATACATTTTATTTGCACCATATAAGACCAATATATCTTATTAAGCACCATCCCTACATATCAATTGTCAATATTTGAACAATAGAGCTCCAGCTTTCCTGGGGCGAACATGGCACGGTCCTTCTGCGAGACGCAAACGTAGCTGCCGGAGCCCCTCAAATAGCCCACCGTCCTAGGCGAAACCAGGGAAGCACCGTTTCACCCCCAAAATTGTGGGGTTTGTCTGAAAATTTTGGGGCAAACCCCCAAGTTTGGTGCTTGAAATTTGGGAACCTCATTTTCCGGATTACAATTGCCATAAGGGATAATCCCACACCCGTGCGCGGGTGTTCATCCAATTGGAATCTTCATCAAAAAAACGCAATGCCTCGGTTCAAACTTCACTTGGCTGGTTCTTAAATGGTGTACGAATCCTCTACCTTCCAAGAAAAACTGCTGTTGACTCTCTGCCTTTCGACCTTTCGGCCAAGAGTTGGGTGGGACCTGAACAAGATCAGTTGCCCTTTGCGAATCTGGGGATTAAAAAAAAATCTGCAAATTATATGCTCAGGAAAAAAGGGGCCTGAATTCCATATATTCCATTGGTTTCTTGCACTTTTTCCACCCACAGTGGTATCCCAATGGTAACATTCCCAGGTTTTTTCCACACCACGCACAGCTGGTACTGCGCCAAGACACTGGTTCCATATCTCGCAGCGGGGGTCGCCGGTCGTGGTGCGAAACTCCGCCGCGGTACAGTAGCTCAGGGAGAAGCACAGCGAGAGACCTCAGCTTTCGCATCCGCCATTGGAGTGGACATACGGTGGATGGAAGAAATCCTGCACCACCTTGGATGGTTGAAACCTAGAAATAATGGGATTAACCACCTACCAACTGGTGTAGGATTTCTTCCATCCACAGTAACAAATTCTGATGGGCGAAAAAAAACATCAAAACCCTATGGTTTCCGGATTCCTGATGAAAATGGCTGGCCATAAAATTTTGGAACGTCAAATTTAGTCCTTCTCTAGAGTGGTGGGATGGGCATTAACTGGGAGTATAGATTTCCCATTTTGAGATACAAACCCTGTGGGGGGACTTCGAATGTTTGAATCGTGGAGGCAGACAAGAACCTTTCTGAAGTTTTGATCAGCGTGGACTGGGTCCAGGTTGGATGTTTCCATTCGTCAAATGGGTCGATTCTGTTTTCAAGGGGATAATCTGTCCCACTTTACCCCGACAATTTGATGGCGAATCATCATCTTCCCCAGCCATAAAAATCCAGGTAAATTGCCCATGTTCCCATACCTATCCCCATGGAAAAATCGTAGCCCTACTAAACCATGGTTTCTGGACGTTTCTGGGTGTTAAATATTAGGGGATTTAGGGGCTATGGGATTCAATTTATTCCCCGCGGGCCATCTCACTGAGGTGCCAAACATTCTTCCAGGGTGGGAGGTGTAGGTGATGGCCTCTATCATCGGATTGCTGGATCCCTTCAGTTTTACAGGTCAAAATTGAAACACGATGGGACGACTTTTTTTAGTAATCGTCTTATTGGTGTACCCAATTTTGAGCTGTACCCGGACCGATGTTTCGTGGAAACTAATCCTCTAACCCCCAACTTGGGTCTACAAATCTCTAGTTCTTTGGGGTGATGACCATCCTCTTGGGAATAGAAATCAAGTAATTTCACGGCATCAATATATGAAAGAAAGAAATAAACAGAGGATTCTTCGGCCGGATGGTCATAGAAAAGTCTTGCCTGGATATGGGTGCCTCTGAAAATGGATGATAATGGAATACACTCTAAAATGTCAACCTTAATAGGGATAATGATGACTCATAATTGATCAATGAATTTATGAATTTTAGGTTTAAAAAATGCCAAATAAACGAAAACCGTGCAGGATGGATGATGATCTCATTTATTTCTATCAATGTCTATCCCATCAACCCAGGATCGCCACCCGCCTCCATGCAGTGCCATATCCATTCCCTGGCAGCGCTGATTGCTATAGAAAATTGCCCATAGAAATAGTTGATTTACCTATATCTACCTACGTATATTTACCTATTAAAGACGGAGATTTTCCATAGCGAACTGTTACTGTACTTTAAGAGAGGCTATCCAAAAAATCGCTTGGTATCCCATCATATCCCCATGACATCTCCATTTTTCCCCTTCAATCCCCCCCTGGTTCCCATGTTCGAAATCACAGGTCCCCCCTGGCACGCCTGACGTGTCGTACTCACTCAGGCGGCAGGTGCCACGCCCCAAGTTGAGGAAGAAGACCTCTCTGATGGTCAAGGCTCCATCCAGCCCAAGAAAACTCCGATATTGCTGTAGAATAGACTGAAAGTGATGGTGATACCCTCTGCTAGTCAAGCATGGCAATGGAAAATCGGTGAAAATGCCTATGAAAACCACTTTTTACATAGGATGTTGAACGTCTACGTTTGATTACTGGAGGGTAGTGTTTTCGTTTCTTGCGGTTTATTTTGTGTTTTGTTTAACGGATACATAGCCATGGTCTAAGCATGAAAATGGGTTCTATAATCACAAGCAACCACGAATGTTTGGGAGATCATGATTGTTGGAGGCAATCTGGGTTTGGGTCATCTGACGGAGTTGTCTTGTGTTGTTTTTCTGGGCAGCGTTTAAAAACGGTGTCAATTGTAATCTGAAGAAAATTACTGAACATTTCAGAGGAAATTCACTCCAGATTTGCAAAAGTGAGATACCTGTACACCTGCAAAATTTCGAGACCTGCCGCCCTTCTCCACCAACCCTCACTGGGTGCCCCGCATCAAAGTAATAAGGATCGTCCAAGCAACCTGAACGATCAACGTCGAACCCTCCAAACTTCGCATTTCGGAACCATGAACGAATGGAATTTCACACCGATTCTCGGAGGCTGTTTCTAATCTATATGTTTCTTGTCAAATCGCCAAGCAGCAGGTCTTCCAAGTTGCCTACTTTCTAATTACTTGGACAGGTCGATTGACCAATTGGTTTGTCAAATGATTGAATACCCTGGAATCCATCGGTTCATGATTCTAATTTCAACCCATTGAAATTCCACGACCAATTTTAGGGTACCATGTTTTCAGACCACGACTGCAATTTTCCATGTTTTTTCCACTGTCCCGAGACGCGAAGTTTGGCAAGAAACCGGTGGCGTTGTTGGCAACCCAAGTGCTCTGCGTCTCAAACGAACGGACGCTTTCCAGTGCCAACCAGAACCATAGGGCACCACACCGCATTAGGGCTGACCTGGGATGCATAGGGGTGCCATCCAAAAAATCGGTATCAGCTTCGCTGTATCAGAAATGCCATGAATTTTGGGCATCGATTGCCGGCCCGTGGGAATGGGATGGAGCAATGACCAAGGAACAATGACCAAATTCACCGAACTTGTCATGTGACCCACCCACTGGTACTCACGTGATACTCGGTTGAATAATGCCTACACGAAACCCAGCATAACCCTCAACAAGCATCAACCATCAAGGATTTTGCCCGGATTTGGCAGATTTCCAATTTGACATCCTCAAATGGATTTTGGAGGACTTCAAGCGAGATTCGTTCAAATCTCCATTGGCGCCGACCAACTTTTTGAGCCACTGTTTTGAAGCAATGGCTGACGAAACTTGTGACCTTTCGTCCACTGGATTTCATGTCAATCACCTGCTGGGTGAAAACCTAGAGACCGACAGAAACCAAAACATTGCAACTAAACCTCAACAATAACAGAACCCAAATCAGTAAGGTCTGTGGATGCAGTTGATTGAATTGGCATCTGGCGTCTTCCAAAATCAGCCGCATCTCCTTTCTCAACCGCTGCGCGACCTGCGACCTTCGCGGAACATACGGGGGACATTCGTGTCCAATTCATCACCGCATCCAAGCTGCGGACAGTGAAGCAGTTATCCAGTTTCTGAAGCAACATGCCAGTCCAGGTGACTCGGCTAACGCTGTAAGCTGGTAGATCTTTATATATACATATATACTGTTTTGAAAATTACATGTTATATATTAAATATTGAGTGCAAAATAAATAAAATCCTATACTTCAAAATTTAGAAATTAAATAGCATTTAAGAAATATTAAATATGATATGTTCAACATTATATATCAAATATATTGTATCAAATATCATCTATTAAAAATGATACATTACATATTACTTGTCATATTTTAACAAGTAAACAATATTCCAAAAATAAAAATGTTAACTAAAACGAATTTTACATTATATATGATATAAAATAGATGATAGATATATATAACATACTATATATGATATTTTCGGGAATAGATGTTAAATTGCATTTTTTTTGGAATTAGATATTATATATTATACGTTTGATTTTTTATTTTTTATCCAAAATATGAAATTTCAAATAGTGATATTTTCAAAGTTATTTTTTTAATGTTATTTTTCAAAATATTATAAATTAAAAACTATATATTAAACATTAAATATGATATGTTATCACTGATATATTATATGGTATGTATTATAACTTACATATTATACAATTTGTATTAAAATATATATATATATATTTTTTGGAGTAAGCCTGGGAGTATAAACACTCCCCAAAAACAAGATGAAAATCGTGGTTTCGGCCCTGGCCAACAGCCCGCCGATCCCCCGGCAAACTAGGCGGCAACATGCCGGTCAAGTTAGCAAAACTGCGAGGCAAAAAAATGTAGCAAAGCGAGTAGAAATGTTGCCTTGAAGGCACACCTGGCACCAACATAAATTGTTTATCATTTTATTTCTGCATGACTCTCTGATGGAAAGCTCTGGTGGTGTCAAAGCGTTGGTAGTGGGCAAATCGAAGCCACAGAGCGAGGGAAATCCCGCCCTCCCACCACTTGAGAAGGAAACAGCGTTCGTTTGAAGATGCTTTCATGCACTTCACCGCACAAATAAAAATATGTCACACGTGACCTCTATTTATTCTGCATGACACTCACTGATGGAAGGCTCTGACGCAGGCATGCTATCCTTTTTCAAGTGGGGGATGCAACGATGCATTCAGCTCGTCTCCCCAATTTCTCTTTTGTGAATGCAAGCAGTTGAGTCACTTTTTGTAAAGCCTCTGTAGAATCATTCAAGAAACCGCTGTCAACCAAATTCTTTATATCACCTCTTGAAGCTTTGTCAGCCACATTGGAAAAGGACGCAACACGCGCAAGCCAACAGTTAGCCTGTATCGCAACTTCCAATTCAGAAATACTGCACATATTGCATCAACAGTCAGGTTGTCCGAAGCTCCTTTCATCCAGCAGAATTTCGTCCCCTCGTTGTCCACATAAAGGAAATTGTTCCTACGATTCAGCTCTTTCATCCAAACCAGATACTGGGGAGGACCGCCTTTGGGAACCCAAATTCTATATACTTTTCCAACCCCAAAAATGGGCATCAAACAAATCGAACAGTTCAGTGTATCTTGCGCATCTTGCGGTTTCTTGCGGAGTCGTCTGGAGTCACAAAATTGGAACTCTTTCCGCCCGACTCCGGCAAGACTCCGCAGCTAAAGACATCAAAACTGGCACAAAACTGTGGTAAAACCGAAGTTTTGCATCTCCAGCCTTCTTACGGAATCTGCTGGAGTTATGAAATCGAAACTCTTCCCCCAATGTAAACAAAGGATTCATCCGGTTTTGAACATATACCATTATTCTTTAACCGGATGATACTGAACTCCGGGCGACATACACAACCCGACCCGCAAAGTTGCCGCGTTAGGAGTCTAGGAGGGCAAAGGGGAGGAGCCCAAAAACGAGGGAGGGCCCACCCCCTTCGTCGAAGGAGGGCTTGAAGGGGGGCCTTAAGGGGGAGCTTAAGGAGTCATGAAGGGTGACCCCCCTCCCCCCCCTTGAAGGGTGGATGCCCTTAAGGAAAGGCTTAAGGGAAGGGTTTAAGGATGCTTAAGGGGGGCCTTCAAGGGGGGCTTAAGGGGAGGCTTAAGGGACAGCTTAAGGGAATGCTTAAGGGTGGCTTAAGGGGGGCCTCCAAGGGGGCCTCCTACTACTACTACTACTACTACTACTACTACTACTAATACTACTACTACCACTACTACCACTACTACTACTACTACTGCTACTACTACTGCTACTACTGCTACTACTACTACTACCACTACCACTACCACTACCACTACTACTACTACTACTACTACTACTACGACTACGACTACGACTACAACTACTACTACTACTCCTCCTCCTACTACTACTCACTACTCGTCCTACTACTCCTACTACTCCTACTACTCCTACTACTCCTACTGCTCCTACTGCTCCTGCTGCTCCTACTCCTACTCCTACTCCTACTCCTACTCCTACTACTACTGCTACTACTACTACGACGACGACTACTACTACTACTACTGCTGCTACTACTACTACTACTACTACTACTACTCCTGCTACTACTACTAGTACTGCTACTACTAGTACTGCTACTACTACTACTACTACTACTACGACTACGACTACTACTACTACTACTCCTACTACTACTCGTCCTACTACTCCTACTACTCCTACTACTCCTACTACTCCTACTACTCCTACTGCTCCTACTGCTCCTACTGCTCCTACTACTGCTCCTACTACTCCTACTACTCCTACTACTCCTACTCCTACTACTCCTACTTCCTCCTACTACTACTACTACTACTCCTACTACTCCTACTACTCCTTCTACTCCTACTACTCCTACCCCTCCTACTCCTCCTACTACTCCTACTACTCCTACCACTCCTACTACTCCTACTACTCCTACTCCTCCTACTACTCCTACTCCTCCTACTACTCCTACTCCTCCTACTACTCCTACTACTCCTACTATACCTACTACTCCTACTACTCCTCCTACTCCTCCTACTCCTCCCTCCGCCTACTCCTCCTCCTCCTCCTACTCCTCCTCCTGCTCCTACTCCTACTCTTACTCCTACTCCTACTCCTACTCCCACTCCTACTCCTACTCCTACTCCTACTCCTACTACTACTACTACTACTACGACTACTACTACTACGATTACTACGACTACTACGACTACTACGACTACTACGACTACTACTACTACTACTACTACTACTACTACGACTACTACTACTACTACTCCTCCTACTACTCCTACTACTCCTACTACTCCTCCCTCCTCCTACTCCTCCTCCTCCTCCTACTCCTCCTCCTCCTGCTCCTACTCCTACTCTTACTCCTGCTCCTACTCCTACTCTTACTCCTACTCCTACTCCTACTCCCACTCCTACTCTCTACTCCTACTCCTACTCCTACTACTACTACTACTACTACTGCTACTGCTACTGCTACTGCTACTGCTACTGCTACTGCTGCTGCTGCTGCTGCTACTGCTACTGCTACTACTACTACTACTACTACTACTACTACTACTACTACCCCGTCAGCCCCTCCTTCACGCCTTCCTTGAAGCCTCCCTTGAAGCCCCCCTTGAGGCCCGCCTTGAACCCCCCCCTTGAGCCCACCATTAAGCTCCCCCTTAAGCCGTCCCTTAAGCCCCCCCTTGAAGCGTCCCCTTGAAGCCCCTTTTGAAGTCTCCTTGAAGCCACTTCTCAAGCCTTCCCTTGAGCCCTCCCTTGAGCCCCCCCTTCAAGCCGAAGGGTGGTGGGCTCCATATGCCAAAAAAACAACGCATCCAAGAGACCAAAACAAAACTGAGCAGTGCTTTTTTTTCCCGTCCAACGCCTCTTGGCTTCCGCCAGGTCGTTCAACACGCTGGATTGCATGTTGCATATTGGTTAATTCATTTAATTAATGCAGTGACGTCATCCATCTTCATAGAGGTGGGCTGCAAAAGTTGAAAACAAAACTGAGCAGTGCGACGCTCAATCGTGACAAAACGATCCACTGCCAGCGCAAACACATAAAACGCCAGCAATGTCGGCGGAATCAGCAACCATGCGACAACACCCAAACAATTCCAAACAATATGATGCTTTGGCAAGGATTGGCAACATGCAGGGGGAGCAGAGACCTTGAATCAGCACCGTGTTCCCAGGAATCTTGCCATTTCGTTCACTTGGAAAGTATTGCAAGGGAGGCTCCAATGCAATCGAGGCGCTTCGAGGCTTGGCGAGGCCTGGCCGAGGCCACACCTCGGACGCAAAACGTGTTGCACAAGGACAAAGCGAGGCTTATGGGGACTTTCCGATATGTCGACCGAAGATCCATTGGCAGCTTTGCAGCCACCTAATCCTTCCTGCAGCACTGACCTGAAACTGACAAGTGTGACTCAGCCAAAACAGGGTTTTACAAAGATACTACAATCGGGGCGGGTGTGGGAGGTGCCTTAAACACTCGAGCGGGCTGTGGGAGGAACCTTCTAGAGACTCTAGCAGGTGGGGCGGGTCTAACATTGTAGTCCAGACTCTTCTTCAAACGGGGTGAAAACCAGCTTCTCTCGCTCAACGCCCGTCCAAATTCAATCGCTCCAATATGATTGTCAATGGCAACTATCACTTTTTTTTTCCCCTGTTGCGGCCGATTTCGCTCTGAGGCTCGGTCCTAACAATGAAAAAAAGCGGGTGAATAAATAAAAACATTATGAAACACCTTGGTTCCACAATTCAAGGCAAATCCAGACCAAATAAAAACCAGGCAAAACAGCGACGACTCGCAAATCTCCCGGCGACTCGGAAATCTCCCGGCCAGATTTGCGCTTCGCCAGCAAGAAACAGCAAAACAACAGAAAAGGGGCCGGAGCCACAAGCAAAAAAGACCCACACCAAAAACCACAGGATTGCCTTGAACACGGAGGGTAACCCAACGTGTCATCGAAAAGAGCAGTAAGAAACAAATTGTTAGTCTATGGCCAAAAGGGTGAAAAGCTGTGCAACTGCAAAAAGCAGCAACAAACTTGCGAAGTTCTGTCAAGCTGTACACTGCGGCAACCACCTCAGAGTCCTCTTAGAACCTTCCAGAAGTTGTTTTTTCCTCTCGCGATCTCGCTCTAAGGCTCGGTCCTGACAGTGAGAGAAGCGGTATAGTGTCCGAAATTTATGAAACCCTTTGGCTTCACAATCGGGGCAAACCATAGAAAGAAACCACAAAACCAAGAAACACGACAACAGCGACGGCACGCAAATCTTCCTTTTTTCCGTCCAACGCCTTCATGGCTTCCGCAAGATCGTCCAACACGTTCAATTGCATGTTGCAAACTAGGGTTAATTGGCTAATTGATGCATACATGGCCGCCTGCAGATTGAGGGGCTTTAAGAGTGATCTGGTAAAGGACCTGTACAAAGTCCAGTCTGTCACGACGTCATCAAACAGAACAAAAACCACAGCAAGAACCAAAACAAACAAAACAGAAATACCCACAACCAAAACAAAACACAGCAACCCAAAACGAAACAGCCAAACAGAGATGTGACAGGTGCCAGTTCATGGGCTAATTAATGCAAGAGTGATAGCATTGTATCATCTTAAAGGGTATGGCAGCTGAAACAAAAGAGACGACAAACAAGGTCACCAGGTCATACCAGGAGGTGAGCGAAGCAACAAAAGCAACATGCGGAAACCAGGGATCCCCCCAGCCAGGATCCCGAGATCACATTGCGCAAGCCATCAGGCATAACAGCTCACTCATAGACACTTCGAAGCAAACAACGACAACGCCGCGTCGCAACGAGAGTGGTGAAACAAAAAAGGTGAAACGGACAGTGACACGCGAGCTAATGTGAGAAGAGCAAATGTGAAACGGACAGTGAAACAGCTCTGCGGGTGCGCTCAGAGTCCGCTCAGTAGTGCTTTTCCGATCATCATTCTCCTGGGCAATTCCCTGTGCTCAGCTCTAATGGTGCTTGCTGGATGAGCACAGTGTCGAAAGACGGTTGACTTGAAGAACTACCAGAATGAGGGAGCGGTGAGAGACATTCTACAAGAACATCTCTCAAGGCTCCATCATTGCAGTTGCGGTAAATTCCAGTACCCTAATCTTCTTGCCGATAGTCTTCATGGTATGGAAGATTATGCTCATCATCAGTGCGTGGTGATATCTGCGCATTAAGCTCTTCCGATGACGTGCTTGCCCCTTTGGCTGTATGTGGCAGAAGCAGTAAGGCTTTTTGCGCTTGGCTCACTTCGTAACTGGCGGAGATTGTGCAACTATCTAAGATACAGCTAATTTAGCGAAGTTGGCGTATGGCAGCTTCAAGGTCAGTGACCCTCTGAGATGGGATATTTTGGATACCTTGAAGCTTCTGGCATGCTTTGTCGAGCAGTTTGGTGGCACCATCAACCTCACTAGTAGTGACCTGACACAGGGTCAATTGAGTAATTGACTTTGCGCACTTGAGACTCCCGAGTGGACCAGCAGGGATTCGAACCACCACCGGCAGTCTGTCAGCGCTGGCAAGACCAACGCCATACCGACTGAGCCATCGGGTCGCCTGCGGCGCGACTGAGACCAGTGATAGTTGCACAATCTCCGCCAGCTACGAAGTTAGCCAAGCGCAAAAAGCCTTACTGCTTCTGCCACATGCAGCCAAAGGTGCCAGCACGTCATCGGAAGAGCTAAATGCGCAGATATCACCA
>Ga0126342_10004676_pt1 | contig 23507 bp, 21 predicted proteins | sample Cyp1metagenome_FD_92528 | JGI IMG/M metagenome (GOLD analysis project Ga0126342, IMG submission 92528) | Coral microbial communities from Lord Howe Island, Old Settlement Bay, Australia - Cyphastrea 1 metagenome | ecosystem: Host-associated > Invertebrates > Cnidaria > Coral ...
CCTGCTCCACCCAAGGCTGACCACAGCCGAAAGGACTACAAAGGAAATGGTTGTTACCGGCTTGTGAACCTTAGGAGACCGTGTGATTTGTAGTGAAGCTGATGGAATACTTGAACATTCACAATATATATATATATATATATTTATAGTCACTGTTCTTAAATTCACCATTATTGGGTGTCTTACTGATATATTCCCATTAAAACTCATGGGATATACATATACCATTCTGGAAATCGGGAGTTTAATTGGCTTTATGGGTATAGGTCAAGTCATTGGGTACCCAATCATTAGCGGGTTCAACAAAAAGACTGTGGTATGTGTCATTCTGAACCAGCTATCATTAAACACTGTGCATATATGTTCATAATATATATATATATATATATATATCATATACATATATATAATATATATATATATATATATTATTTTATATACTCATATTAGCTGTTTCATATATATCTATATACATATATATTTTTTATACCATTTGTGTTCCCTCCTGGGGCTTCAAGTTTTGACTCATCCCCAGATTCAATCCGTCGAAGTCGACTCCCCATAGGAATGGCGTCATCGTCACCGGATACTCGGTGAGCGGCACATTGGCGCACGAGTTGAAAGGGGATCCAGCGCCTGGGCGACTGCCGTCCCGGGACTTCCCGTGGTTCCCACGGGGCCCTGGGGGTTCTGTTGGGACGGCCGGAGATGGGGAGGTCATCCCCAGCAAAGTCATGGGAAAGTTTGGAGATTTGAAGCCATAGTCATGCGATTTGTGGTTTCACACTTTTTTGCTGGAATTTGTTAGTATAGATATGTTTTGGTTGGGGGGGTTGATGTTGTTTAAAAGATTGAAACGGTGGTTGAGCCCCTAAGTGTGATTTCACAAATATGGGAACTGAAAGAATTGGGCCAACGAGTCCTGACTGATCTCACTTTTGTCTCCCTGACGGAACATCATTTTTCAAATTGGCCATCATGAGAAAAAGGTGACGGTGATGGCGGTCTTCCCTGAAATCAGCTATGTACCGCCCAAAAAGGTGTTTGGAAGATTATTCTTAATTAGAAGTGGTAACAGATGGATTTTATATTAATGATTCTATATTATTGTTCAACGTACGTCCAAAAAATAAATCCGTTGAATTTTTTGTTGCATCCTTGCATACCCCATCCCTAGTGAAACACTCCTAAGGAGAGCGTGACCTTGAACGACGGCCGCAAGGTGGGAACTTCGGGCTGGGGGCTGGAAAATACCCTGAGAAACATGGGGGGATTTTCATAGATTTGTTCAAACGTTACAATTGAAAATTCCATGAAAATGGACTGTCAATGGATATACCCTCTGGTAAACTAACATAACTATGGAAAATCACCATTTTCAATGGGAAAATCCACTATAAATGGCCATTTTCAATAGCTATTTGGACATAACCAGAGGGTAAGTGGAAGGTTGTTTTAGGCTATCATCGATCATCGATCAATGGGAGATTTTGACCAAAAAAACATGTCTGATTACCAGAGGGTGCCCCAAAATTGCCACTTCCAATGTGGAACATGATGAGAAACCATTGGGTTTTCGAATTATTTTCGTAGAAACTCTAGTTTGTATACATGAAATGCATAAAAACACATTCATCATCAAAAAAAACACATTGCAAAAAAAACAACGATACATGTACAACAGGAGGGTCTCAACCATTAAGTAATCAAAGGAAAAACAAGCCCATGAGCAACCAACGTGGCTACACTTGGTTTCAGTTGGATACATATGTCCATGCAATTTATCTGAGCTCGGTTGAATCTCTTCCAACCCCTACCTTGGATGATGTTATCCCCATGACTCATGACTCTGTTTTGATTGGTTTCAAACCACCAACCGGTGGGTGATCCACCATTTTGATTGGAGATCGGGATGGTGATGCCCGAGGAGCATATTTGTTGATCTCCGCATACCAACCAGAATTGATGATCCCACATTTGTTGCTTACAGCGTGTTGTGAACATTTGTAGAGTATCTGTAAAGACTAGTCCCGGGTGATTTTGTTGTTTTTTTGTTTTTTTGGCCAAATTTGCTTTGTTAAAACCCTGTTGAACGGGTGGTGAAAGCCTCCAGTGATAACCAGAGCTTGGTCAAATGTCGCATCTTTGGGCAGCTCAAACATCGCCAGTGGATCATTTCAACGCTAGTTTTATTGACCCAGACATGTTTCAATGACAAGTTCATCAATCCTGGACACCACAATTTCAGTCTGCTGGAATTGGATGATGATGGGCTTGAAACCTGAGGGTTTCATGCGCACGGGCCGCGAAGCCAAGGTGAACGTGAAAGCCACCGTGAAGTTCATGTCCTTCTCAGCCCATTCGGTGGGGAGAGGGTCGAGGGTCGGCTGCATTGGGGCCCTCAGATGATTGGTTGTTTCCTATGGCTGAAAAGGTAAACCTATCTCCAGTGAGATGGGTGAAATTAAACCAAAGTTATAGAAAGTACAAGAGAGAAACAGAAGGGAGAAATTAAACCAAGGGTATACCGCATATAGTATCATATATTGAATCCATAAATACCCACATAAATATCGCCAGAAAGATCCTATTTATATCCTATACTTAGATTCAAGAGTGTTAAACCGATTACATATTCTAGAACATATCCCCAACTCATATCCTATACCCCGTCTACCCCCAGGTCTTCCACCTTTTTGCCCAGGACTACAACCAGACTTCCGAGTTCATCCGACGCCTCAAAGCCAACGTGGTGGTGCCTCGGCAATTTTTTGTGCCAACAAGCGATAATTTAGCGATTTTAGATAGTTCAACATGGTTTAGCTATAGAATACTATGGATATCTATGGATGATTGGATGTATCTATTGATATGTCTATTGATATATCTATGGACATATGGATATATCCATCCTACTTGGTGCTTCATCCCAATGGGTGAACGAACACCCCAGCAACTCGCAAAAACCCTGCAAAAACCCTGCTGGAAAACTGGGTGACAAGCCATTTGCTAACTGCACGAGCCACCAAGTAGTGTAGTTTCATAGGAGGTAAAGCTTGAAAGTCCATGTTTGTGGTTGAACATTTTGATGATTGGTGAGGTTTCGCGATGAGTTTGCCCAGAAAATGCAGGATTTCTCCCCCTAATGTATGGTTTGTCATAGGGAAAATGTGGTTTTAAACTCCGGGATGGAAGCATGGTTACTGACAGTTACTTATACCATGTTCATATTAATATTTATCCATCATTTCCATAGGAATTTTGTAAAAATAAGTTGAGGCATTTGAAATGACTGGGTCTCCCAACGGGAGTATCAACCCCTGCGTGATTGGACTGAAACAGTGGTTGCAAACCATTTGTTCACCAGTGTTATGAGCCATAAAGCAGCTATCCAAATTCATTCAGTCCAAGCTCCCCGGCCAGTCTCCGCGAAAGCCGCTTCCCAGGTCTTGGTTCATGGCGAGGAGCACGAGATGAATCGCATGCGCAACAAGCTTCGAGAGGAGTTTTTACACGGGACGATGCTCAGTGAATCTGCCAAACAGAAGCACTTAATTTTAGGTGGATGATGTATTATAATTCAGCCACATGCATCTTATATAATGTGTTATATATATATATTATATATATATATATATATATTATAGCAGGGTATGGAGATGGTGAGAATGAGGGTGATTGGGATGTTGCGTGACCCGCAGCCATGCCATGGCCAGACATGATTGGAATAGCAAGAAAGTCGCAGGAAGGGGACGCAACCAATTGCACCAACAGTGACCGCTCATTGCCATGGATTCAACACGAAGACATGAAGACCGTTTTTGCTTTAAACAAAAACCGTAAAAAAGTAAAAAACAAAATCTGGAAACCCTCTGGTAATTTATCAGTTTGCTATTGAAGCCATGGCCCATAGAAATAGTTGATGTACCCAGCTACAAAATATGGTGGATCTTTCCAGTTCGTTATGGCACAGTTTACCAGAGGGCAAACCAAGCATGATGATCCATGATGATCCATGATGATCCATTAATTTAAAGATGGTGATTTCCCATAGTTACCCTCTGGTAATTTAACATAGCTATTGAAAATGGCCATTTATAGTGGATTTACCCATTAAAAATAATGATTTTCCATAGCTATGTTAGTTTACCAGAGGGTATCCAATTTTCAAACAAACCCATGCAGCAAACGATCAATGATACATAATGATACCATTCAACGATGGTGATTTTCCAGTTCGCAAACTGTTCGTTTACCCGAGGATATCTCTATGCCAGGGCAAGACTGTCGTCGGACTTATTTTCGAGGCAGTTGAGGGTATCACATGGTACCACGGTTTTTCAGCATTGTGAAATAAGCCCAATCGGTTGGGATATAAACTAATATAAACCCTATGACTATGGTTATACAAGTTATAACATATATATATATATGTACACAATTATGCACATAGATATCCACTTCAAACTGGAACTAGACAGTAGATGCAAGTACATGCAACATGTCAGTACTTTGGAAATCCATATCTTCTCCACGATCTGTGCCATGGATGATTGGCACCCTAAGCGTGAACGCCTGCGCAACGGAGCTGCACTTGGCTGCTGCAGATGGCTCCAACTGTAAAAATGGCTAAGTCTGAAAATAGGAATTTGACAAAAAAGGGTATATTAATGGGATATCAATGGTAAATCTATGATAGTGATAGTTAGTGATAGTTGATCAAATATCATAGTCTAACCAAAGTGAATTATTATAATTTGCCCAGATCAATGGTATATCTATGTAAAAACCTTATTTTCATGGGGTTGATAATTTGGGCCAGCTGGCGAATCCCGGGCAATGATAGTTGATAAATTGATTCTCCATGAATTGGTGGGATATTAATGGTTCATAACTATCATTATACATTGGTATTGATCATATGGGTTACTCTGTTTTTTTTTTGAAACCATAGAATCTGGTTGATCACGATTTCCCCGTATTTCCTGGCCATGCGGCTGGAGGAAATAGCAAAGATTTTCAGAGAAACTCAGCTGGTTGGCAGTTTACCCAATGGGATTACCAGAAACTGGATGATTTGATGACAAATCTGACGAATGTTGAGAAAAATTGTGTGGGTTGTACCTGGTACCCTATCTTTGACTTATACCCAACTAAGCATCATGTACTGGTGCTATACAGTTTCTAAGATTATCCAAAATAACTTGTATTCCCTACAATTTCGAGAGCTCAAGATGCATCATATAGCAACGGTCAGCGACTATACCTGCAAATTAGATAATTACAAACCCAGCCAATTGCAGGTGTTACAACATGTTACTGTACTAGTTATTGAACATCACCACTTCACTTCGTGGTGTTGCTCCGCTTCACTATGCCATGGCAGGCTTTTTCCCATTGCTGGAAGTGCGCATCGACGACTGGGCAGCATCAGACGCTCGGGAGATCTCAACCAAATGGTGGATGACCATCCTGTGAAGGCTTCGATCTGGAAAGCCCACCATTGATTTTTCGGACAATTTTCCAAGGGTAACCATGGGCCATGGGGTTTTCCACATCTTTTTAACTATGTTACTTTGTTTACCCAATTTACCCCAGGTTAATGTATTCTTGAAATTTTGAGAGGGATTTCAGCGCGCCCACTCTTGGCCTTTTGGGCTCCGAGGGTGGACATACCCTGGAAATACCTACGTATTCAGTGGCTCAAAAACCCAGGATTTATCACATCTCCATGATATCTTCACTGAATCTTCACATCCTCATTGATCCCTCATCCCTAAGAAAAAACAGATCTGCTAGACACTATGCTGATCAAAGCTCAGCGACATTTCAGATATTTCAGGATGTTCTTCCAGTGGCCTTTATCCCAGTGGATTATGGTTCGATTTATGGCTGATCTACCTCTCAAAAAATCGTCATGATCAATAATAGTAATAATAATAGTAATAATAGTAATAATAGTAATAATATTAATAATAGTAATAATAGTAATAATAATAATAATAGTAATAATAATAATAATAATAGTAATAATAGTAATAATAATAATAATAATAATAGTAATAATAGTAATAATAGTAATAATAATAGTAATAATAATAATAGTAATAATAGTAATAATAGTATTATTATAGTTAAGTTATTCTAATATATTTGTTTCATGTCATCAATGATGCTCAAAAGCAGCGAAATCCAGCGGAATCCAGGACCCCTATGAATCGACCCTGGACCTGATCCTATCCGGACACGTCTGAAAAAATGGTCCCTAAATTTACCATCTGGTTATTTAATGGGATAACGGGATCTAATAATAGATAGTAATAATCATGGATAATCATGGGATAATCCATATTAGATCCCGTTATCCCATTAAGATCCCATATACCCTCTGGTTATTTAACATAGCCATGGAAAATCACCATTTTTGATAGGTAAGCCATCTATTTCTATGGGCCATTTCCCATGGCTATGTAACAAATAACCAGAGGGTATGTGTATCATCATCTAAAACTGACTTAAGTGCTAAACGTAGGGTATTTTCGGGAATGATCCACTGGTTAACTATGAATAATCATCCCAGCAACCACCAGCAACCCATCCAGCAACCCTAGGTTTACCACGCACCAGTAAGACTTCAATGGGCTAAACATATCCATCCCTCAGAAGTTCCGGTGGAAAATCACCAATTTGGATCCACCTCCTGAGATCACTATCTCCCACTGCTCTCACCTTTTAGTGAATTCCCTGAATTCCCTTCTTTTGAGCAGATTCAATCACCACGTCTCTGGCATAAATCATGTTAAATCATGTTGTAAGTTAAATTTCTCTGGCTTAAATCAAGTTATAAGATGTTATAAGATGCTATAAGTTAAATCCCAATGTTTCGTTGGTTGTCCCCGGTCTCCCCACTCTTGCTCCAAGGAGGAGCAGCTCCTCGCGGACGCCTTGCGCGTCGTGCACTCCGCCGTGACGCCGCAGAAGGTGCGCGACGAGGTGCAGAAGCTGCTGCGCGAGGCCATGCGGCGCCACGCGGCGCCACGTCGGGTAGTGCCGGTAGTGATGGGTTTACTGGGCTTTAATAGAGGTTAAAAAATGAGACTTGATGATGCTTAGAGAAATATAGAGATATCGACCCAGAATGAGATATAAATACTCTACTTAATAGAGATACGTGATATTAACAAATAGAGTTGATTTATCTCTTTGATAGAGGTTTATAGTATTAGGAGACTTGATTATACTTAATAGAGATATCAACCAAGAACGAGATATAAAATGATATAACTACTCTACTAGAACCAACCACCATCAGAAGCGTTTCTGTGCCATGATGGTGCTTTAAATTGATTTAACATGACTTAATGGGAAATTCATGGGAATTTAGTGGGATTAAGTATATATATATATATATCATGGATAAGTCATGGATAAGTCATGGATAAGTCATGACAACCTCGCTATGTCACTGTAAACTGGGATTATCATGGGGGACCTTTCTGGACGGCAAAAAGTGGATGGGATCAACTAAGGGAGATGAGATAAGCAATGTTAGAGGATACATTCACTTACCCTCTGGTTATGTCAAAATAGCTATTGAAAATGGCTATTTATAGTGAGATTTCCCAATAAACATGGTGATTTTCCATAGTTATGTTAGTTTACCAGAGGGTATCTTCCAGTAAACATGCCATTTTTTGAACGTCCTATTAATTACTGCCTAGAAATCCAAAGCCCACAGCTTTGGATGTCTTAAGCACCATGTTACAATGTTTGATGGATTTTTGTCATGGCCTATGAGTTCTATCCCCATCATGAATTCAACATCCCCAATCCACCAAGGATTTCAAGATGATTCCCAAATCTCTAGGATCAGTAAAGTAGTTTCGTTGACTTCGTTTCAACATCCCCCAGCACTTTTACCCCTATTTTTTTTCACCACGGTCACCGTGCCGGTACCGGCACCGCCACCATGGCCCAGCTGTGGCAAGTGCTGGAGCAGCAGCGCTTAAGCGCCCTGCGGCTGGGTCAGCGGCTCCTGCGGCAACGCTCCGTGTTGGTGGCCACCTTCGGTCTAGAGGCTGGGAAGATGGGGATTTAGTGGTGGGGAGGTTGGTTCCACAAAGAGCTCTCAGCTGGTGTTTTTTTGTTTGTTTTTGGCAATGGCAAAGACACGATTTGTAGATGGGATTGAGACGTAACAATTCTTTGGGGAGATTTATATGCAATGAATATGTTAATATATCACCAACAGAACCAACATTTGATGACTTTGGGTGTGTCTTAAAATCGGGGATGCCTCAAAATGATTATTTTAACGAGGACAATTGCGATTATCCCGTGGATTTGAGTGGTATTTGGCCAACTGTTGTAGTGACTAGTGCATTTCTTCACACAAGCTATGGCACTTCTACACTAGCAACGAGCCATGAGCACAACTAGCCATTAAATATCTCAGTGAGTATCCATTATTTTTTTGTTCACCATTATTAACAACTCTTTCCCGATGAAATCCCATGAAATCCAGATCCAGATGACCAGGTTCTGCTGTTGTGCTCCGTGGACTTGTGGTTACTGAGCTTTCCGGAGCGAGAAGATTTGCTGGAGCAGGTGCGGACAGGAACAGCTCAGATGGACTTGAAAAATCTGTGGTGAATTGGCAGTAGGAAGCTATCAAATATATTATGACATCTAGATTGCTAAAATTTGCTGAAGAAATACCAGTGTTATACGATGCTATACCTGAGAAAATTGAAATGTAACACATTATAATATATATACATAATAATAATAATAACAATAATAATAATAATAATAATAATAATATATATATATATACACATTATAATATATACATATACATGACTTATATATATATATATACAAATACATTATGTGTATATATATATACACATACACGACAGATTTATCCAGACGTTGCGACGGCAGAGTGGTAATGCATGATGATTTCATCCCCAAAGCGGTTGAAACTGCGTTTGTTCTCCTTACCCTCCGGTAATCAAACATGGCAATGGAAAATCACCATCTTTAATAGGTAAATCAACTATAAGTGGGCAATTTTCTAGATGATTTTCGCATTAGAGCCTCCTTTTGTAGGGGATCTGTCCTTTGTCATGTTCGAATAGATGGTAAATCCCATTCAACATCCCATGAAGTATCCATTCGAATAGTGATTCACCACTATTAACCACTATTTCCATATTTAAATCCCATTGATTGTATAATTTCCGATGAAATCCCCATGATTTCCCCATGATTTCCCCACGATTTCAGGTGCAACGCATGCGCTGTGAAGCCACATGGGAAGACAAGGCCAGCGCGGTGCTGCGCAGCCTACGAGAACAGGAGAGTCGCGGGGAAGGTCCTGGGGAGCGCTCAAAGACCTGGATATGGCCCCTGCAGAATGAAATAATTGAAATCTGGTTGGTGGTTTGGAACATTTTGGAACATGAATTTGATTTGTTCTATATATTGGGAATGTCATCATCCCAACTGACTTTCACATACTTTCACTCCATCATTATTCAGAGGGGTTGGTCAACCACCAGTCATGAATGGGATTATGACTTATCATTTCTGGCTTTGTTTTCAAGGGTATTTGGCTCATTTTTCCAATGGGGAAAGCCCCGGGGGAATCGATTTTTTTAGGGAATCTTGTCTTAATTTTTGGTGGTCCCTGAAGCAAATCCAGGTAAAGATACGGTGATGATTTTTTACCAATGGATGTTCAGACGTGGGTTATGGCCAAGAATGATTGGAATGACGATTATTTTGTGTCATTTTGTAGCGCAAAAAATATAGGTCAATTGGCAGATCTTGCCGGATGATCGGCAGAGTCCGCCACCTTTGGATGGGGGAAAAGCCAAAAAAAAACGGCTGGCTAGTAGCGGCTATGCCCTTGGTTCTGGCGATGAATCATGGAGCTGGTTCAATATATATATATATATACACACATATATATATACATATATATATACAGCAGTAGCAAAGCCATTTCTAGGGGTCAGCCCTACATTTGGTCAGCCCTACATTTTTCTCGCCAGATGTGGCATGGCTTCACATGTTCGTTGTGCTTCGTTTTCTCCAATGTTTTGACCCGTACCTATCACATTCCTTTCTGCTTGGTGGTTTGGAACATGGCTTTTATTTTTCCATCTATTGGGAATGTCATCATCCCAAGTGACCAACTCCATGATTTTTCAGAGGGGTAGGGCTCAACCACCAACCAGTATCACATTCCTTTTTACTTGTTTTTTTTTTTAAACAGTCTATAGAATTTTTCAAAAAATCAAAGACTCTGCAAAGAACAAAAGAACGTTTAACACAACTACAACATCAACATGGAATATATTTCTTCGAATCTGCAAAGAACAACAAAAAATCGTTTTTCTCACAAAATTGGTGTTACAAAACCACTATGATTGTGGTATGATGATAACCACCATTATTGTCATCTATGATCTAAATGATGGGATATATGGCCATCATCTATGATCATCTATTATCATCTATTATCATCTATTATCATCTATTATCTATTAACCACTATTATCATCTATTATCTAAATGATGGGATATATATCTATATAAATGGATGGTGATGTTCCATAGTTATGGTTATATATACCACAATAATTATATATTATTCACTATTATTATCACAAGATTAAATACCACAATAACATACAATATTATCGATACATCAATAACATACAGTACTATTATTATAATTATATACCACAATATTATCACCATATCTATAAATGTGTGACTCCCAGGATCAGATCTTCAAACAGCGCTGTCACAGCGCCAGTTTGGCCGAGCCTTGGCCCCGCTGGCGGCCCCTGCCAAGGCGGTAGCCTTTAAAGGGTTGGCGACGTGACCATGGTGGTGAACCATGGTGAACTTCAGAAAAATTGCGGATTTAATGGATCTTTATGGGGATAATAGTGGTTAATAGTGGTTAATAGTGGTTAATAGTGGTTAATAGTGGTTAATAGTGGTTAATAGTGGTTAATAGTGGTTAATAGTGGTTAATAGTCAATGGATGTTGATGGCAGCTAAGCCATAGAATTTCAGTCTTGATTGCATCCGTCGGAAATGAGTTGGTCAAGTATTGTGCCATCAAACAAGGCAGCAACTCTGCTGAGCAGCACGTGTGGCAGTGTGGCTTTGGTTTTCGTTCGTCCATTGGGACCCATGCACCTGCACCGGATCTAATGTTGAATTTGTGCATGGGGGGATCAGCCATGGTAATGGGTTTGATTATTTTGTCTACCTAGAGTAGTGGCTGCTTGCATCGAAACACGAAAACATAGGAAAGTGTCTCCTCTGGTTGGCGTTTTTGTTAAAATGTTGATATTTCATGATATTTCTGCATCCAAAATGAACAAGCAATTCCTTGACAGATTTAGATAAGTGGTTTGTCCAACCATCCCGCCAATATGATATGGCGTAACATCCCATTCTACAGCATATCATGGTTTTTCTAAGCTGCGGATATCATTATCCATCATGATATCCATCATGATATTTCCATATATTTCCTGTAGTTAAGTGTGTAGATCAAGTTTTATCAAATAAAACAGTTACCCTCTGGTAAATAAACATAGACCCTGAAACTAACCAATTTTTAATGGAAATCATCTTCCAACCCCTATCTGCCAGGGTCTATGTTAATTTACCAGAGGGTAACCAAAGATCATTTTGAGCTCATTCAGGGCTGTTCATGGGTGTACCCCTCTGGTAATCAAAAATGGCTTGCTGGAAGATTCCCTATAGATGATGTTCCCAGCTGTAAACATCCGTTTACAGGGACTATCACATTGCCATGTTTGACTACCAGAGGGTAGATCCCACTCATATCTCATTATGTATCCATGAATTATTGTATCCATTGTTCTTCAAGTTAATTAAGACCTGTTTCATGGGCAAAATATCATATACCAATAAACCTACATTTATCCCAATAATTCACTCCAAAGCCCCATTAAATCCTCATTAAAACACAATTTCTTCCCATCCTTGGGCGATTCTCCCGCCTTTTCCGCCAGGCCCACCTCCGACTGCGTCCTCCCCGGTGGAGTTCCCCGCGTGCAGACGGCACCAGGGCGGCGCCAAGCGAAGCGCAGGGATGTCTTGAAGGAGATCGTGGGCCGTCATGAAACCATCTAAAACCTAAAGCATATATAAGATTATGTAACTGGTTGGTGGTTTGGAACATGTTTTATGAATTTCCGTATATTGGGAATAGCAATAATCCCAACTGACTCATATTTTTCATGATGACAAAAAAAAAGATAAACCGTCTAAACCTAAATAATGATAGAACCATCTAAAACCAAACTAGACATAACTAGACTATCTTTGGGAACTATTATGATAGAACCATCTAAAACCAAAATAGAAATAAGACAAAGTGGGATAAACCATCTAAACATAAATAAACTCTAACTATTTAAGTTCTAAAACCAAAATAGTGGCGAATGTGGGAAAAGCAATGCCATAAACCACCCATTTGGGAATGGTTTATAGAAGCTATTTATGGTGATTTCTGGGATGGTTTATGAATTGTTTTACCCACATAAATTAATCGTTTTTCTGTGGGTTTAGGGTGACTGGAGATTTTTGTCGTAACTTCTCAACTCTTGATTTTTTGTCGGAGGCAGCGATTCGGGGCTATGGGTATCCATATTCGGACCAAAAAGGATAGGAAGCCATGGAGTTATTCAGAGTTTCCCAATCACACGATACTGACCAATCAAAGTGTAAGGGGTGCCTGATTTTTACATATACCCTGTCCTTGCAGAGAGGCTTGCTGGCCCTGCGTGCTAGGCTGTACTTTTGGTCTTTGCCTGTGCACTTTTGGAGCGCATGAGTACAGTTTAATTTTTATTTGCTTGCACAGATGCTTCTCTTTCAATCATGTATGGGGGGAACCTTAGACCACAGTGGGTTTATAGTGGTTTATAAGCAAGACATCAGAATCTCATATTTTCATCATGGGATGACCAGTCATCGAATCCTCGAATGGTCCATTGGTCCACCCAGGAGCAGACGTTCCTTCCCGAAGACCAGCCGCGAAGATATCCACGAAGCGTCTGGGTGGCAGGTGAATGTTTCAAGGGAATCAGTTGCGCCCCAAGAGATGTTTGTTCTGACAAGCAGATTGGTATCTTTATGATCTCAAATGACCAAATTCCACAGATGGTTGTTCATTGTGGGCGGAACATCAGAAGTGACCTTCAAGCAGGTTTTTGCAAAGTATAGACCCCCTTCAAACCGGGTTTCCCAAGCGATAGGAATTACTTAACTCGGCTCCATCTTTTTGGGACCGACAGACGCCGGGATCTTTCTTCTTGAATCCCTTGAACTTGAAACCTAAAAAAACTCGGTGCATTGTGCCTAGTGCGTTTAAACAAATTGGGATGTGTCAAAATTTAAGCCCTGTGGGACCACGGATTTCAATATATGTTTGGTATATTAACCATCCATTTTTTTGATGGTACCCAATTTTGACCTATCTATATATATCCTAAATGATAATCTATGTTGATGCCCTCCACGCAGCTTGAAACCGTCGACCGTCCGGACCCGATTTCTTCCAGTCGATACTTTTTCGGATATGTTTGGGATGGGTTGAAAGCCAAACCAGCACATCAATTCTATGCCATAGAGCTCCTGAAATCTTCCCATATACTTTTGCAATCTGATAGACTTATATGATTCCTCACCGTTTTTTTTGTTTTTTTTTGGCTAGAAACACCATGTTGTGGCTCCCCTGCTCCTGCACAGGTTTTGATTCCATGCAAGTCTTGAAATGGAAGTTCCTCGGTGACAGAGAGATAGTCCATGTCCAGTCCAGCTTAAATTTAGATTCGTTCTTTGTTGGCTTACACTGCAAATGATGGATAGGATTGGGAACTTATCCAAAAACAGCTGTTTTTTCAAGTTGGGGAATTGCAGTTGTGATAGTTTGTCAAGAGTCATAACACGCAACCCATGTGAGAAAATTGCACATCCACTGGTTGACCATCATTCTGTCAATGAACACTTGCCATTTATGGGTGTACCAAATGGTATACCCCATTTTTGGGCAAACTGGCCTTGGGATGCGATTTTCTAGGTTCTATAGAATAGGCAGGTCGGTGTGGATTGATCATGACTGCCCTCGCATGGTGACTTGTTCAACACCAACCTGTGTTTCTAAATTTTTCTAAAAATGAGCCCAAAGTGACCAGTTTCAATACTGAAATGGTCGACTCGGATGATTTGGGGGTATCCATGAATATCCCCATGACAGTGTCCTGATCTCGAAAGGTTTGAACTTCCGCACCGTTTTGAACAACTGTGACACGCTCCGGCTGAAGTTGGCACGTGTCGGCATCCCGGGATGCGCACCTGGAATCAGGTGGCTGACGCTGGGAGAACATGTTTTTTTTAGGGACATGCGCAGCAGAGGGTGGCAACACCACGAAAGGTTACTTAAATCGACATATCCTGGTTGGTGGTTTGGAACATGGCTTTTATTTTTCCATCTATTGGGAATAATCATCCCAAGTGACCAACTCATATTTTTCAGAGGGGTAGGGCTCAACCACCAACCAGTATCCATTCATATCCGATAGTCACAACTCATGTTAATCCCATGTCAGTGGCTTGAAGAAATCCCTGCAAGTAGCCTGGTCGGAGTTGATCTATGATCCGCATCTGCAGAAAACTATAGGGCCGATAAATGAGCTCATGTGAACGGGTATACCCAATTTCATCAATTATCCTTGGAGATTGTCTATGGCCTTTGTGGATATCCTATTATACCTTGAACTTCCGGCAACTTCACATTTTTGTCCTGGGCTTGGCCAGTCTACTGCGCATGGCTTTCGCTTAGCACGGAGCGATTTGCTGCCACGACGCGCGGCGAATGCGCGCTAAAACATGTGACAACTATGGATAATGGCTTGCATGGGTGGATTGCCGTGGATGCAACAATGGTCATGATAGACTGCAGCTGCATGTTATCTGACATGGTCATGATGTGGAATGGTTCAAATTCAAGTCCCAGAATGGGATGGGGCAGGATTTACTCTGGTCCAATCGCAGATGCGGAGGATGGGCCGATGTTATCAGACACAGTTTATATCAGTCATCTATTCACATGGGTCAAAACCTATGAAATATTACCTAATACTTGACGGAATTTGCACATCCGTCAACATCAACCAGCTATTTTTTGCGGCACCATCCTGGTACCAGGGGCCGTTGACTCATAGCCATATAAGGCCTTCACCCTTCTGGAGGCCGGCAACCCCCGGCAGTGGTTTTTCTTAAGGGGTACCCCATAGACCATACAGATCATGTTCTTCAGTTAGGATGCCAAAAAAAAACGGGTGTTTTTTTCTTCCCACTTCGTTTGATGAAATCATCGTGCCGTCGGCTCGGCTCATTCCTCCAAAATGTGGGCCCCGCCTTAAAACTCTTCGAACTTTACCCTCTGGTAAACATACAAAAAGCTATGCAAAATCACAATTTTCGATGGGTAAATCCACTATAAATGGAACATGTTCAATAGCTGGCTATGTAACAAATTACCAAGAGGGTAGATTCTACAGATATATCAACTCTAAAATTCTAAACCAGTAGATTCTACAGATATATCAACAACCATAGATAATGCCTATCTATAGCTATTCCAAGCAACTTATCACAGATGTATCCTTTTCTGCGTCAGGAGTATCCTGAGCTGAACGTCACCGCACCGCAGAATTGTTTGGGGAGCCCAGTGGTAGGGAGTCATGGTGATTTTCGCTTGGGATCTTATAGGGGTTTATGGTGATTTCATAGATATGTTATAGGCTATAACATATCTATGAAATCACCATAAATCCCTATAAGATCCCAAGCGAAAATCACCATTAATAACTTATAGGTATTTTGTAGGGATTAATGGTGATTGATGGTGATTGATGGTGATTGAGGGTGATTGATTGTGATGAATGGAGATGAATGATGGTTAATGGCGATTATATACGATTATATACGTATATTTTGATTGATGGGATTGTTGAAGGTGATGTATTATTTTCCCAATGGCGGCAGAAATGTGGGGAAACACCAATCATCAAATCCGATTTTTGCTTCCCAAGACCATGGTTTTCCTGATTTTCCTGTGTTCTTTCGAGAAGCAAAACAAGCTGGTGCATCCTGGATCATCTTGGATCATCTTGGATCACCATCCCGCGTGTGTAGTCTGCTTAGCATGATGAAATGGTGCATCGATTGCGATCCCTCCAACATGGACAGTACCTGGCAATTGCCAGGCTGCCCGAAAATTACAGACACATTATATATATATATATATTTATAACCATTCATATTATTGGAATGAATATATTATGAACATATACTACCCACGCCATGTTCGGTGCATTTTGGCACTTTTCGCACCTTGCGGCACCGAGGCCAGACGGTGGCGTTGCGGGTGCCGCCGGACCGGTCCTTCGATGCTGTTGGGAGCATCGCAGAGGCGCGTTTCGCCCAAAGATTCGAGGCGACATGGGATTTACCACTGGTATATGATCTATAGATCCCAAGATTGTTATATCCCCATCTTTCATTGATTTAAGATTGTTACATCCCCATCTTTCATTGATTTACCGACAAAAATGTCATAGATATGTTATATACCATGGATTTGATCAACCCCATATGCGAACCATGGTGCTGGTATATAAAAGCCTACGTGACTGGGTGATTTTGCTCGGGCAAATGTTGGTGAATATTCCAGCACCATGGAGCATATGGGAACGATATGATATGATAGTGATAGCTGATCAAATATCATAGTTGATTGTGATCATGTGATTATTTCATGTTAATAATATGATAGGTGATAATATGATAGTGACATAATGGATTTTATCTGATTATGGATGGATCATATGAATGATAGTTTATTTAATCTGATAGAATGAATTATATATTATGACATGATATGTGTAATCCAACATGATAGTTTATACATTATTACACACTGTTATATGTGTAATTGAACTCAACTTGGATACTTGACCACTGGATTGATTGAACTGATATAAACGGTCTGCCATAGGAATAATTCTATAAATCCATAGGATATCAACTGGATGTCGCGGTGGTAATAGTCCTACTATAATGTATAGTTGCATAGCTATAAAACTACTCATACAACTATATCACATTGCAATAAATGATGTCTTTTATTGTGTATATGGTTATTTAATATTATTTGTAATATCGCTAATATCTAATTGTATCTGTGTATAATTGTATAGTTTTAGAGTTACATAGATAGTTATATAGGTGAGGCACTCTAGATAGCCAAGTTGGTTAATCATTTGATTAGCTACGGCTTATGGGGGATATATAACTATTGTTAATCAGTAGACAAACTTGTAGCTGTGTCGGCCAACTTGTAAAAAAAATACCATAGCATATAAATTATTGTGGTACACCCAATGTAAACCTCCAATCTTGGAGACTTTATACTGTCCCTTTCTGGTGAAATTGGGGGTGGTCTATTCTTGTATTTATACGTTATATACCAAAGGGTTCCCCAACGAGATAGAAAGTGCTTCCAGTGTGATACAGATGATATGTACCATTTACCAAATAATATCCTGCAATCGATGGAGGATCACTTGGAATGGTGAACAGTGCTTTCACAGCCTTGCAAGACATCCATGGAGCAGCGATGATAAATGCAGTCAGGCTCGCCCATCAATCAGCGCAGAACAGTCGAATGAAGACACTGTACGAATACGTGCTTGGCATGTTTAACAACTCGGGAGCAGTTGGGTATCGAGCAGTCATTGATTTGTTCGTCCGTCCAGGATCGCAGATATTGGGCATGGCAGAATATGCAACATAAGTTGGTGAGCTGACCAGCTTTGCGCGGTCTATGGCTGAATGGCGAGATGAAACGCAGGAATACATCGGCTGAAAGATTCCTTTACACGAGGCTATCGTCGATCATACAGGTTTCCAACTGTTCTGTCTGTATTGGGGCTGCCATACCCTGGAAGAAAAACTCAGGACGATTATATTTGCACAGGGCACTTGAAGATACCTCCCATTTGTAGTCGTCACATCAGCTTACGTGTGTTTTTTGCCATAACTTGGGTTCTCGGCTGAGCCAAAAAAACAATTTCCCTGCAGGATGGGGCCCCCAAGATAGCTAAGTTGGTTTATAAGTGGCTTAACAATGGTTTATGGGTAGATATAACTATAACTATATTAGTTAATGGGGATTATATACCAACTTATAACTGGGGGGCCCCACAGGGGTTTGCTTAAATTGATAGTTTCCCAGTGGGAAATCCACCCATTGTTTCTATCGGTGTTTCTCTTAGGTGTTTTGGTCCGCTTTGGCCTCGGAAGCAACTCCACGGCAGGAGCTGCAATCCGTGAAGAAGGGACGCACAGAGGTTCTGGCTCTTGTGGGTTTCAATGGGATTTAACCCACCCAGGGGGAGCGAACCATCAGGAATTGGGTAAAATAAGGATTGAGTGCCGAGATTTTGGGGCATATTTTTAGACTATGTTGCGCGTCAAGGTTTTCTGTTGATTCTTCTTTGTGTACCTATGGCCCGTGGCCAAATCACCCCATTTGTCACAGCGGATTTGCTATGTAAGACACACTAAAGTCTTACTCATCTTACTCTGATCATGGTCCCAATGAACAAGGGCTTTGCAATGGAGTTAGAGGTTCCTGCATACCTGCAAGTAGTTTGCGTTGTTATCCCGCGTTTTGATGTGCCAGTCCATGATTCTGATTGCTGAATTCTTTCCATGTTCTATTCTTGCTGGCCAGTTGCAATATATGACCAGGTCATCGATGATTATTGTTGGTTCGAAACCATGTTTATTGGTTACTGGTTAGATGATTGATGATTATTGATGATTATTGATGATTATTGATGCTTATTGATGATTATTGATGATTATTGATGATTATTGGTGATTATTGATGATTATTGATTGGAAACCAGATATTGATGATGATTGACCAATTTACAAAAATATATTGTTACATCATGATTATTGACGATTCATGGTTACTGAAGATTATTGATGATTGACAATAGTCCCCTGCTTATTGTTGTTTCATGACCAGGGATGACCATGTCCCCCTGGTGGTTCTCTTTTTTTTTTACGTGTGATGAACCCGGTTGGATGGCAAGTTTTCCCTAATTTTTTTCAACGAAAACCATGGTACAACTGCAGTTCCAATATGGTTTGGCATCCCACTGGGAGGTTCATCCAACCCATTCCTGGAGGGTGACCTGCGCAGGTTTCAGGCCTTTTGGTGGAAGATTCCACAGGCCACTGGACTGGTAGTCATGATGGAACATTTTTTTGGGGGGAAATTGCAACATATGAAATACCATCTGGTTATGACTAACATAGCCATGGTATAGATGGCCCCAATCGAAATAGATGGTTTACCGAACTTAAAAATGGTTGGATCTTTCCATGGCTATGTTTAACAAATAACCAGATGGTATATTGAAATATGAGTAGATTGGCGCAGATGACCATTACAACTGAGGAGCTTTCAATCGGCGTTGGTTCTTCATCTTGCCGAAAAGATCTCTTCGGATGATGATCCCAGCTGGTTTTGTTGGGGGAGATGGGTGGCAGTAAGGGAATATGTGCGTTGTTTTTTTTCCATGTGTTTGCATGATGCACATGCCCCATTTATGTTGATTCTTATATAATCCAATATGCTTTCTGCCAGGACGATGTGCAAAACACCCCACTTTTCTCGACCTCTCTTAGTCCAGGAGAGATATGTTCCACCAAAAACACCCTGCCAGGGCCAGATCTGCCAGCAATGTGCATGTCATCTCCATCCGTCATATTCAAAGGTCGCCATACGGTTAGGGACATCGAAAAGCCCAAGTTGACATGGAATTTGGTAAAAGCCGACCAAAAGGTAGCATGGGTAAATTGATCAATTGAACTTCTTCTGAAACTCTTTGGCATTTGGGGGCTACTGAGTTTATTACCCTCTGGTAAACTAACATAGCTATGGAAAATCACCATTTTTAAGTTCGGTAAACCATCTATTTCTATGGGTCATTTTCCATAGCTATTTTTAATTACCAGAGGGTAATATGTTTTTCCCCTGTTAATTCCCAGCTTTGCACTCTGCCCCAACGGTCCAACACATCGTTTCGCGCCTCGACCCTGCGAACGCCGCGAGGTGTTCGGGCGTTGATGAAGCCAGAGGACGACAACAGGGGTCCGTTCTGATTGGAAATTATGAAACATGAACCTTAATCAGTTAAAACTATGGCAACATGATGGTAAAATTAATCAGTTGTCATTGGTTTCTTAATCAGTTCTTGGGTAAAATTTTGGTAAACATGGTTAAGAAACATGAAACATGCTTAAAAACACGGACCAATGATTAATTTATGAATCCTAAATCATCAGTTCAAAACACTGGATGGGTGAGTCTAGGGGTGTTAGCTTAAGAATCCTGAATTATTCGGAAACGACACATTTCACATCCGGGAATGGTACACCGCAACGGTTCATGATCATCGGCTACGGTTTGAAATACGCACCAACATTGAGGTTTCCTAAAATGGGTGCACCCCCAAATCATGCTGAATTAGACCATGTTTGCATTGAAACCCATGGTTTTGGGATTTCACATTTTAGGAAACACCCAAATGATAAAATTTGAAATGGTGGTATGCTGAGCATGTGTCCGATGAACATGGGAGCTGGGATCGACCGACAACGAGAATTGGCTAATCGAATGGTGGCTTGATTTAACGCCAAAGAGCTTGATTTAGCAAATCAAAAGGTGGATAAAACCCTTCGAACTCGAAATTTCTTAGTTATGCAATCCAAATGAATATATGCATTTAGCAGGAATAGTACGTAATAGTAGTATGTGTTTTCGATGTTTTCTACAGGCATTTGTTTTGTTTCCACCCCCCAACAGATTGGTTCCCATTCGCTGCTCAAGCCGCTTGCTGGTGGTTTTTCGCAGTCGCTCTGTGGAGATTTGAGGTCAAAGATGGACCTGTCACGAGCCTTCACCCGGCCTGGTAAACTAACATAGCTATGGAAAATCACCATCTTTAATAGGTAAATCAACTATAAATACAGTTTGCTAACTGGAAAATGGCCCAGTCGAAATAGTGGATTTTCCCATTGAAAATTTGGTGGATCTTTCCAGTTCGTTTTTTGTAAACGTTTACCTAATAGGTAAATCAACTATAAATGGGCCATTTTCAATAGCTATTTTGACATAACCAGAGGGTACAGTTCAAATAAACAGCTCTGGCAAGGAAACAATTCGAAAACCGCAAGGGGCTGGTGTTGGTTAACTCAAAGGATCCAAGAAATTTGGCCCAATGACAATCCGAAATTTCTGGTTTGCAGCAACACCCAAATCGTAAGAATTCCTGAATTAATAAACCACTGGGCTATATAATTGGCCGGGGGAAGGACCATTTTAGGAGCCAATGATCACTATTTTGGAAGCCAGCCTAGTCAGCCAAAAAGGGTCTATGAATCCTGTGTTGACATCAGTGGGGCCATTGTCGGGATCTATTGATCACATCTCCCTATATTAATATAAAGTACCCCCTGAATGTTGATAATTTTGGGGACCCAGTCGTCCCCAAGTCAGCATTTGCGCTGTCATGCGCTGTCATGCGCTGTCACTCCTGGCACTTTGTGGAGGGAATCGCTGCTCGCAGAACTTCTTGTGGTTTTCTTGGGATTGAAGCGTCCAAGTTCCTGGCGGCACTCCCCCGTTGGATTGCTGTCTCCGAGGTCGCTGCCAGGAGGACGATGTTGTGTAGCTACTGGCTGCAGTTCTAGTCGTGGATACAAAATCGATTTGGTTAAACGGTTAAAACCACAACTGATTGGTGCTTTAAAACATGAATTTTAATAATTTTATGACTTTCCCATCATCTTGGGAATGTCATCATCCCAACTGACTTTCACTCCATCATTTTTCAGAGGGGTCTAGGTATACCATGGTATGCCACCAGCCAGACAATAAGCCATCCCCGAAATCACCATTTTTATGGGTATATAAACCATAAAAAATGGGGTTATCTCCCGAGCCGCAGGAACTGGGTACCTTCACTGCTCTGAAAGCCTGCAAGGTTGGAACCAAGCCCGCCGGTCCGCGGTCCGATGACCGGAAGGTTTCACATGACATGCAGGGGTAAACCTTGAAGGGTGGCTTGCTATTGTTTAAAAGTTTAACATTTCAGTATCTGCCATGTTGATGGGAATTCTGCAGAGTCCTTCTCTTCTTAGCTTTCAATGCTAGGAGATAAGGCTGAGGCTTGGTTGGACATGTTCGTGTTTTCCCTGTGCAATGTTTCATGGTTTCAACAGTTTTCAAAGCACCAGAAAAATCCATTTTGCATAATCCCATAGGCTTGTGTTCGACCAAGGTCGACAATGGCTTACGCCATGTTTGTAAACACAATAACTAAAAGCCAATAATTTTCTAAATGCATCGCCACCATATTGGGTTTATCACATTATATGGGTGTGTGTGCGTGTGAAAATCAGGAAATTATGTTTTGAGGAAAATAATCATGATCTCAATTTCTCAGGGTACCTTATTTCCAAACAAGCCCAAATATCGTATCAACTTGGTGATCTATTTCATATGTTTTCATATGTTATACCCATATCCTCATGAAATCTCCATTCAAACCACCTTTGTTTTACCGTTTTTTGGTGCGCCACATTGATACGCCCAAGAAACATCCAGTCGATCCCCGCGAAACCGTGGCGGGCCGTCTCAGGTGGAGCAATGCCAACGGTTCGTCTTTCCTCACAGCTTGGCGGCGCTAGGCGGTGGGATGGAGGTCGTGATTTAGCCTTTGCTAAACGTTGACATAACGGAAAGATCCACCATTTTGAATGGGTAAATCAATCGGGGATACCATTTCCATCCATTTCCCCTACAAAAGCTAAGAACATGTGACCACAAAATGTTTTATAAGGCTCTATTCTGTAGGAAATACCTTGCTGTGTACTGGGTAATGGCAACCCCGATGTAAATCAACTATTTAACTATTTAACTATGGCCATTTATGCCATTTTCTATGCCGCAAAGTGAGAGTTTACCAGATGCTATGGGCACTGAACTGATTAACAAACATCAGCAACTTTCTACTAGGGATCCTATGCTAACGATGGAGGAAACTTCTGATTTCACCACTTTGCTTGGTTGATAAACTAACCTATTACATGTGGGGCCCGCAGTTTAGGGTGTTTTGTGAAACTTGAGGTAGCCTCAAACCATTGTTTTCCCCATGGAACGCAACAAATTTATGAAACAAGATGCAGCCCACGAACCCGAATGCTCACACGTATAACAGATGTCAAAACACATGGATATGCAATCACGCCGAACACTTTTCTGCAATAGTTTATTTGAACAGTCTTGTACATATTTC
>Ga0126342_10004677_pt1 | contig 23506 bp, 21 predicted proteins | sample Cyp1metagenome_FD_92528 | JGI IMG/M metagenome (GOLD analysis project Ga0126342, IMG submission 92528) | Coral microbial communities from Lord Howe Island, Old Settlement Bay, Australia - Cyphastrea 1 metagenome | ecosystem: Host-associated > Invertebrates > Cnidaria > Coral ...
CCCTTTCCTGAGGAAAGAAAGAAGAGAGAAGAAGGGAGACAAGCACCGGAACCAAAGAAGAGAGAAGAAGGGAGACAAGCACCGGAACCCCAGCCGGAACCAGGAGGAACCAGCAAATCATGAGGGAACAAAGGCCGTTTCTAGCAAGAATTGAGAACCCCATTCAGCTCAAGAGCTGTTTGGGGAAAAATCGTCCTAACTGTCCTAACTGGATTTCTCTGAGGATAGGCTAAAATACCCCCAAATTTCATGGTTGATCATCATGTTTCCACCAAAAAAAAACTGGGCATTTTAGGTGTCTTCCCATTTCAAGACAAAGCCAATTCCCTGCTGTGGCCACCGACCAGGCAATTCACAGAAATCATCCACCTGGACCGGAAAAAAGTCGCCGACTGGACTAACTTCCAAAGCAGGTGCAGACTGTGCAGACTGTGCAGCTGCGGGGGTTGGTAAATGTATTAAACATCACCCAACTGTTGGGGATTCTTGATCTCGAACAAATACTTGAAAGTGATGTGAAACGAATCCCCAAAACGGAACACCACTACCAGCCCCTGCAGAAGCCAGGCATCATCAGTTGTTTATATCCCATCTCCAACTCTGTGAGTCAAGTAATGGGGTGAAACATTTCAATGACTAGTTGAACATGATTGCTAAACTACATAGTCGGGGTACTAGTACGTGGTAAACCACATGCTAACAAAGGTAAATACAATATACAATGTGGTTTGTCCTATACCATCTTAAAACTAATAATAAAATACAGGTAAACGGTAAATCCAACAATGAGCCCAATGTTTGGTTGTGATCTGTAATATTCCCCAAAAGGTGGCCAAAAAAAAAGTAGGGTACTGTATTATTTACTCTTGAGTTTAGCGCAGTAACACACAGCAACACACATGTTGATTGCATGTCCCAAAACGGCACGGATCCTTTGAATCGATTTGGGTGTGGGCCCACTATTCTGCCCAGCAATATCCTTTTGGAAAAAATGTTGGGCCAGTGACTGGTATTGTCATCATTTACCAATTGGTTGTGAAAAAAATATGAAAAAATATATTGGTGACTCCTCTTTTTAACCAAGCAATGAAAATTTGGGACATAAATTCATATAAATTCTTTATCCCAGCCTTTTTGAATCATAAGTTTCCTTTCAAAATCCCAAGTGTTGCTGGTGAAATTCCATGAAATTCCTCCATCTTCAGATCCAGAAAGTCCCAGTGGCTGTTCTGATGGAGCTCCAGCGGAAGTCCTGCAGGTCGCCTGTGACTGGATCCCATGTGACTTGGATCGTGAACCGTTCGGGTCCCCCGCGAACGAACCGACCAAGGGTGACCCTTTGATGATTTTTGTTGGCTTGTAACTAGTGAATTTTGAAGTAGGTTGAAAACTGCCAAAGAGCTGTTGTTGATATATATCTGAAGATCACCTGATGTTTTTTGTACCTTAGATTTTGACCTAGCTCCATGCAACTAGGGCGTGCAAAGATAGAAAGTTGCCCTTCCAAACCAGCCAGGTCAGTGTGTGGCAAGGAAATGCTCTGTGAAATGTATAACGTCAACCGCAGCAAAGAGTTCATCCTGGTGTTCACAGCAAGGATCAATCAAAACCCCACACCAACAACCTCGGCCGACAAGCCTTGCCACAGAGATGCACCAGGACCCTGAAGGGCGTGCGGCGAACACTCCAATCTTCAGCTATGTTTGATGTTCTGCCATGCAGGATGGTGCCCCCCAGTTATAAGTGGGTTTATAAACCCCATTAACTATAGTTATATCGGCCATAAACCATAGTTATGGGACTTATAAACCAACTTAGCTAACTATGGGGCACCATCTTGTGTGAATGACCTGATGTTAGAGTTTGGAGGATCTGTAGCTTCTGTCAAAAAATCAGCAAACATGCTGAACATCCAACAGCATCCCTGGTGAGGATGCGATGCATGTCATGGCAAGAAGTGCCGCTCGCAAACAGCTAAAGATCCAGTCGCAGCCTCCAATCATGAAGACTGAAGAATTGAATGGCTATGGGTCATACCCTGTTGAAACCCGCCAAAAACAGCTGCTAACTGAATATTAGTCATTAGTGCCCCAAAATTAACCAGCAATCTATAGCTTTTGATTCATCCGCATCTCATTCTTGGAGACCACCTGAAACCGTTTCATGTTCGGCCTTGGGGTTCAGTGCAGTGGCCGGATACTGGAGGGTCACAGCGTCCTGCGGTAGCCCGTTCGATCCGCTCGTTAGATCCCCATGACATCGCCATGAGTTTTTCACATGGCTTTCGTCGACCATAAAATCACCACTCTCAAGCCCCGTTTACCCTCTGGTTATGTCAAAATAGCTATTGAAAATGGCCATTTATAGTGGATTTACCCATTGAAACTGGTGATTTTCCATAGTTATGTTAGCTTACCAGAGGATATGCCAAATGTCACAGATTTTCTAGGGGCCTTACCCCCGTTCCCTTTACGGTCTTTACATCACGATCAAGCAATGGAATGCGTTTGGGAAATGGGATGCACGAGTGGAACCGATACAAAATGGAGATATCATGGGCAAACAATTCACTGACCTGAAATGTTGGGTTATTTTGGGATACTTACCCCTATGAACCATCATTCCAGTGAGGTGTTTCCATATTTTTGCTCTGAAACGCGCAGGGAGACTAGGAGGTACCGAAAAAAATATATTGTATACATATATACATATATGTATGTATATGTATATACAATATAATATAATAATATATATATATACATATCTAGGAAAATATACAAATATAAGCCATCCAAAAAATCACGGCAAATGGGTGGTATAAACCATCCCCAGTCATGGAAACGGTCTTTGGCTTGCTCAAAAAATTGGTTGGGCCCATCTCGGTGATCTGGCACGGCTCTCCTCATCTGCGATGTCAGAATGCATGAACTCTGCGCTTAGCACCTCAAAAGACTGCAGAACTTGGTGGCTCATCCCACTTAGTAAGTGGGTTATAACCTCAGTTATAAGTGGGCTAACCCTACTTATCCCATTTGTAACTGGGGTTATAACCTACTTACTAAGTGGGATGAGCCACCAAGAAGTCCTCACTTGTTGAGGGAACTCCTGATCCAATCGACCGATGGACAAGCTAATCAATAGAATTTCGCCAAGAATGATGGGATTTAGCCATCAACAATTAGGATTTAACCGATAATCGAAAGATATGGCTTTGTCAGAAAATAGGATATACTGTACCCATCAAATAGCCAGTCTATGTGGACATACATTGATTGTACAACCATCAAATTTGTGTGTATCCCTACGTTTGTACAAACCGATATCCACCTTTTCAAGCCGCGTCAAGTCAGAAACTAACTTTGCCAAGGATCACTATGTGATAACCAATGGATTGGTTGGTTTGGATTTGTGCAAAGCCATTTTCCGACTATCGAATATATGGGTGTCCTATGAATATGCCCTGCCTTACATTGATCTATAAGGGAAATCTCTGCTGAACTGGCAACGATGATTTTCTCACATATCTTTGCGCATGTAAGGCCTGCCTGTATATTTTCCCTTACACTTTCCATTCTGGAATCAATGGAAAATGTGGAAGCTATGGAATCTTAGGCTGGAACAGGCGGGGCGGAATCTGACCTCGTTCATGTGCCAGAGAAAAGGGCTGCATCTCAATGGTTGCTCATTTGTTCATTGTACAGGGTCGAGTCGACATAAAGTCAGGCAAAGACGGAATGGAACAAACCATGTTTTTAATCGAACTGAAAAAAATCTGTCCCTATCCACTATCCACATGTCTCAATTTCATCAACTATCACCACTATCCTCAGCTAGAAAGTCTCAAATGTCAAATAAGTCATTTAAAAAAAAAAAACTATTCAGAATCTACTAGAGTCTACTATTAGTAGCCTCAAATCTCTTGTAAATGACGTCACCTTTTGGGGGCTGTTTTTCTAGAGATGCATCTACCCGTTTCTCACAGGGATGAATCCTACGAATCGCCTATGAATCTCTTGGAAAACGGACGCTAACTCTTCGGGCATGGGAAAACGGACGTCCTCAGGCCTGGTTGGGAATGGTCGGTTAACCGATGGGGATGCCATGGGATTCCCACGGATTTTCGCTGAGATTTGTTGGCTTTGAAACTGCGAAAAAGTGAGGTACCATATGGGACTTTTGGGCCCCAAAAAAAACCTGGTTTTTTTGGGGGTCAGGTTTCGGCTGCTGTAAAAAGAGCGATTTGGGAAAGATCCTCCATTTCTGTTGGATTCGAAGATTTGACAAGTTGTCCAGTCATCCGCTTGGCAAGTGATGTGGAGGAAAGTGGAAGATCATTGAGGTGATCTAATGTTTATGAATGTTTATGGTCACAGGAAAATTGAAAATGAGTTGCTCAAGCATCAAATTTATGTCAATCATTTTCAGGTCCAAACCCCCCAACCTGCAGCCGGCCTCAGCCCTGATCTCCCCTGCGTATCATCGCAGCCTTCAGCGCAGAAATTGTTGAACTCTGCTGGCATTCCGAAACCACTGTGGCCCACTAGCTGAAGGCAGAGACAAAACCAGCTATATCAGATCCCTAGAATGGGGAACTTCCGAGAGATATTCGTATAAAATCGAATCCAGGATATGATTTTAGAGGGATCAAAAAAAGACAGCACATCTTCCGGTTTCAAAAAAAAAACAGGGCCCAGGGCAGGGCTACCCCAAATTATCTATTTGTAGTAGGATTTTCCATGAAATAAACCATCCATTTTTGGGGTGCCCCCATGACTATGGAAACCCCTGGCCCGCTGTCGCCAAGAGGCCATTGCTGCAAGCATAGAGAGGACTCCCAGGTTGCCCGGCGAGGGGCCGGAGCCTCATTTCTGAACCGGTCTGACGGGGAAGTTTCGGTTGTGTTGTATAGAGATAGATCAGTAGACACTCGTGTATATATATATATACAGAGAGAAAAATGAATGAAAGAAAGAAAAAAAGAAAAAAAAGAAAGATAAAAAAATACACATAATAACCATATTATATATATACACATGTGAAATGTAGGGTGCTCAGTCTCCAGGAGGAGGCTTGCTATCGGTTGCTTCTTGGTTGCAATTTAGTGCCGCACTCGCAACACAACTTTTCTGGTCTGAGATGTTGACCAGTCCACATCACGCGAATCGCCTAGGAGATCAAAAGAATATACACCATTCATCGTCACTGGACTTTAAAACATAACAGATCATGGTATGTATATTGATATGTACATGCTTTTTTTGATTCAATGGCCTTCTGGTTTCATCTACCGCAGCATGTCAAAATATGGCTGTGAAAGTGGGGCATCCCCACTTCCAATGGATGATTGTCATCATGTTCCCTATTAAAATGGCAATGAATCTGGTGATATCTCCTATTTGCAGACTAACATGTGCATGTATGTATGTATGTATGTATGTATGTATGTATGTATACATTCACAAAGAGCTTCTACTGTTGGAGCGACTTGCCGGGGATCTGAGTCGCCAGACCAGAAATGTCTGCGACCTGGCACGTCATGGGGGCATCCAAATCATCCAGCCGTCATGACCATGACGACTGGATAGCTTAACCACTATGACAACTGGGGATCCCCATTATTCATCTGGGTAAATTATAATATTTCACTAACCTGAATTAAGGCCATTTGGGGATGATTCCCCTTACTAACTATGATTCATCAATGATTTTGAACCGAAAGCCCCACTTCTTCAACTGGGGACGTCGCAAGGCGGGCCAATCACACCTTGGCCCAGTAAAAGTCCTCCGTGTTGTCAAACCTGAATCCAGTTGTCACTGCTGGGATTTTTGGGTGCCCTGAAAATCTTTCCGAAGAGATAATCACACATACATACATTATCTATATATATGTATAATGTATAATGTATAATGTGTCATGTATAATGTATAATGTATATTATATAATATATATATATATATATAATGAATGTATATTTATCTATTTGAATATGTAGTGTATATATGTATATATATATACGGACGATCACCCTCGTGTTCAGAAACAAGTCCCTGTCTTTATATAGAGTTCCTGAAAACAGCTTCTCGGTGGTAAGGTGCCCCTAATATGATTGAAAACAAAATGTGTTCTATCTGAAACCGCCAGTCAGTCCTTCTGTGAAGTAACTCCATCGTGTGCAAACTGTGCAAGACTGATGCTTCAGGATTCTTCTCTAGGATATGTAGGACATGAACCGGCCTTCAACTAGTTTTGCCCCAAAATCGGGCATTTACCCATGAAATTTGGGAGTACCATGAAACAAACTTATTATCCGTCCACACTGCCCTCCACGATCCGAACACAAAAAAGGCCTCGTGAAAAGGCCTCCTTAAAAAAGATCTGAAAAACCGATGCCGGAGATCTTCCGGAGTATAACCAAAGCCTACATAATATATCATTATATAATGATGCATCATGTAGTATTGGAATACGCTCCAATAATCCAACCAAAAATCCAATGGGAACCCCTTGGGAAGACCCCCAGTTCCACGGTGGTCGGACCTTGCGAGGACAAGGTCTCCAATCACTGGATCTCCTGCATCCCGATTCATCCAGCTTGGTCCATGACGACTCTGTGTTCTTGTGGAAGGTATTTACACTATCTGCTTGGTGGTTGAGCCCTACCCCTCTGAAAAATGATGGAGTGAAAGTCAGTTGGGATGATGACATTCCCAATATATGGAAAGTCATAAAAGCCATGTTCCAAACCACCAACCAGCTAATGGCTTTACACATGGCTAGAAACTCCCGACTTTCTATGGGAGAATACGAAGTTAAATGAAAGGAACGAAAGGAACGAAAGGAACGAAATGGCCGATCTTCCAGTGCCGGGTGCCTAGAAGCTCTTCTGGCCCGGGCGAAATGCCTGGAAGCTCTTCTGGCGCTTCACGACCAAGCCTTGAACAGAGCACATGGAGATCCACCATGGAATACCATGGATCCAGGGTATTCCAATTGATCTTAGGCCAGCTCCCGGGCGATCCCAGCAGTGGCACCTTAAGGTTTCGGCTTCGAAAAACAGCCAAGCTGTGGCCCATAGAATTCCAATGGTTAGCCCAAAAAATAGAGGGATTTGAAAGGATTTATATGTTGAATCACCATTCTAGGACCTAGGTTCTAGGATAGACCCGACTTTGAGACAAACACAACATGTCGACAGTTTGCTCTACTTTCGTTGAGTTCAGCACCGGATTCGGGGAACTCTCGATCATGGCTCAAAGAATCTGTGAACTTTCCAGCTGTGAGTGCTGCCAGTTGCATCTTGCAGTAGATGTTTTAGCCGAGGCTTGGTGGCTTGGTGAATCCATGTTCATCCCCAGCTTCCAGTTGGGTGTCCAACTCGCCTGTGCCAGACCCTCCTGGGCCTAGAAGCTGGCGCGGAAATGGATCAGTGAACTGCCATGGAATCCCCTGGGTTTTCACACCATCAAAACAGCCGACCATACCATGGCCTGTTTGAGGAGCGAAACCAGGGGGGCCGATGGCTAAGATGTGTGATCCATTCTAGGACACGCTCATCTCGCAATTCATGTAAGTGACAAATAATCATGGTATATATACTATTAACTATGAACTTGATTGTTTTGATCTGGACTCTTTCTTGCCAATAAACCATCCAATTGGAGAGGTCAGACAGTCAGACACTTCTTGAACCATGGCGAGTGGAGCTCATCTCGTCACTTTTTCAGTCCGCTGTCACCTCTTTGAACGCCACAACTTCAAATGCCCAGTCCGAGACAAGCCCGGCAATAAATCAGTGGATGAAGACATCGACTGGATCTTCTCTCTGGAAATCCCGTTGAGATCTTCCCGAAAAGCATGTTGCCTTCATCCACAGGATCTACATATCACCGTAATAGATGACTTTGTGGGCAGCCCCACTACACTCAGCCAGAGTCTGGTGTTACCAGCATTTCAAGATGTGTCACATTGCAATCTGGTGCAAAAACACGATGGCAAATTAACATAACTATGGAAAATCACCATGCTATCAATGGGTAAATGGGTAAATCCACTATAAATCACCATTTTCAAGTTTGCAAACTGTTAGTCATTACCAGAGGCTACCCCATTTGATGGTCACATCTGAATGATTAGATGAAATCTTGGGGATATATATACTGTTATACTCTATTTTCAGACAAAGATCTCTCCATGTTCGTGTTGTCTGATGGAAAGTTAGATAAAGAGCCCCATGGTTTCGTCCATCTACCGAGAGAATGTCCCTTCTCAAGTACACGATGATTGCAGATGCATATGTATATGTTACACATATGTATATGTACGTACGAAACTTGCCACTTTTTATCAAGCATGTGTTGTTACGCCAATAGACCTGTACTTGCTTAAACCATTTCTCGCAAGAACGGCTTTGTTCGGGTCCCAAATTGGGAACTTCTGGACATCTCTCGATTCAGCTCAGGCTTCACCTGCCTCAGCGACTGCAGCCCAAGTCAGCTGGCAAGCTAACAATTCAACGATCAGAAATTTGGATTCAAGCATGAAAGTTGGGCTTTAATCAGCAAATATATAGTCTTAACTGTAAATGTGGATTTAGGCATCAACAATTTGGATTGAACCTGGAAAAATGAAGATAAAATGTAGATTTAACCATCAGAAACTGGGACTTGGGCCTCAAAAAGTGTGATAATACATGATATTACCAGCAAAAATTGAGATGTAACTGTGAGAAACTGGGACTGAACAGTCAAAAATGTTCTGATTTCCAATTGAAAAGTTGCTGTAGAAACCGCTCTAAATTGGTGGCAAAATTGGTATTGTAAAATCCCGTGTTTCCCTTCTCTTCCCTTCAATCGGTCCATTGAACCAGCTCTTGACATCACCACGCTTCGGTAAAAGTGCGATCAAAAGCATCCCTGTCCTTCTCACACTTGCAAGCTTTTTAAGGATTTTATTAATGATTGGTGTGCATCATGAGCCCTTCACCTGGCCCCAGTGCTTTTTTTGGGGTTGGGATTCCTTGGGGATACTTGGGGGTACAGTTCTAGTTAGATGTGTTTATGTACCCTCTGGTTATGACTAACATAGCCATGGTATAGATGGTCCATTTATAGATGCTTTACCTATAAAAAATGGTGATTTTCCATGGCGAACTGTTAGTCATAACCAGAGGGTAACCATGGTATACCATGGTTGTTTTCTCCCCATATCCCATGGAGATGGCTGAGTCACTGCCATCTCTGCAGCCGCCACTTGTTCCATGAGCGCCTCAACCAAAAAAACGACCGTTTCATACCGAAAACCTGCGATTCTACCAATAGAAGTTGGGATTGCTGACCAATGATGGAAAGTTTTCACCAAAGAAAGTTGATGAAACACCGAGAATTCATCTAAACAAATTATCCTGACAAGAAAAAAACTGATATCACCAGCAACAATCGAGGAAACTGGACAGATTCTGTGCATATTTGAATCAAAAAAACAAGGGGCTGTCACAATCAATGACAGCCGGTTCCGGTAAGTCTTGTCTTCAACAAATGACTGGAGAATCTGCCGACAGCACTCAGAGCCGGGCTTTGCTGACAGCATCTTCCTCTTCAGCCTGTGCGCAGTCTGGGCTGCGCATGTTGATTTAACACACGGCTGAAGCAGCTTCTGCGAACGGAATATCAGCTGGGTATAGCAATAGCCGCTATTGCCCACAAATTGGTAATATGTATATATATATATTATATATATTGGTAATATGTATATATATATACAATATATAGTTTAATATAGTTTAATATACTATTAATACAGTAACTGGTGATAGAGATGAAACCAGACCCCATCAAGTGAAGATGATACCCAACCTCCAAGCCAGGGGCGGCGACCTGAAGATTCACTTCAAGCGACAGCACTAAGTCATTGACTCAGTGCATCATTTTTTTAGTGAGGTCACGCCACAAATAGAAATACATCAAGAGATTTTGTGATGTAGTATGTGTTAGTCTCTTGTATACTGGAGGATCATCCCACGAATCGTAACTGATTCAAAAAACCCTGGCCAGTCCCCGATTCCTGGGCTATTCGCGGCTATCCCATGGCTTCCAACGCTGAGCCTCCCACATCCTCCATGATTGGCTCGCCGGTCTCACCCGTCTCACCCGTCTCAACAATCTCAATAGTCTCCGCAGTCTCTGGTGCAGCTTGCGCATCACCAAAGGCTGCCCTGCGCAAGACAATCCCGGTGTGGATTCTTTGGCCATTGAAAATCTCTTTCCTCAGAAAATTGGCACATCATGCATATCGCAGCATTAAATGCAACAGCATGGCATCCCAGCAGTTGCCGGCCCTTTTTGCCAGGACGCCCTTCAGGCTATGGCCTTCGTTAACAGAACCATTACAGACGTAGCGACGGCGCGACGGCCCCCGGCGCTTCGCGACCCGGGCACCAATCGTGGCAAACTGAAGCGAACCTTCGCTTGGAAGGATTAAACCAGCTACTGACAGCCATGGGTCGGGTCATTGGGCGGTCAACCCAGAAATGATGAAATTCGGAGTGACCATCCATTGATCCATTGATCCATTGGACCATTGACTTCGACCCATGAAAAAGGTACAAAGGTTGATGGTTAAAGCACAACTCATCAACCCACTTGGAGTAGATCCTGTACAAATCCTGTCTTGGACAGTTCAGGTCAGCAGAGTCCCTGGGAGCAGAATCTGTGGATGAACGTCAAAGTCCAGATCCGGACCTACGTCATACGGCAGGTCAAACTCTTGGTCTGGCAACTGAAGTGCCTGCGCCAATTTTTCTGCAGAACTGGGAGGATTTTTCCATGCAGCAAACCATGGTGCCATGGCGTTCTAGTTAACCAAGTTGGGATGTGAAATTGTCTGAAAAATGGGTTGGATGTGGCCTCCAAATAACACTTTGAGTCGAGAACCTGATGAATCATGTGATTTTGGAGGGTACCCTGCAAATTTCTGGTGGAACTGCACCCCAAAGTGGCAACCATTGGTAGCGCGGCAAATGCTGACAGCAGTCACAAAACTACAAAATGCATAGAGTAACACCTAAATTTCCCACATCTACACGGCAGTTTTTGACATCACCAGGTAAACAGCCCACAGCCCACAGCCCACATCACAAGATCCCTGTCCTTCTCGCGCTTAACACCTGGCCAAAAAAACAAAACAGATTGGTTGAAGGATGTTGAAAGGAAATTGTACCATGAAACCATGAAACTGTGACACCCAAATAGAGGGCTTGAAAAACCTTAAATGTTCCTGTCGACCAATTCATGGCAGCTCACACCCACGCCTTCGTGATATTTCGGCCCGGCGTCGTTGCCCTCACGGCAACTCGGGGAACCAAGACAGCACTGTGTACTAAATGGGTCAAGTCGTTGAGGTGCTTTCAATGTTTGTAGCCTCTGGTAAACTAACGGTTTGCGAACTGGAAAATGGCTCATTTATAGATGATTTACCAGTGAAAAATGGTGATTTTCGATAGTTATGTGAACGTTTACTGGAGGGTAACCCATACCCAACTGCCAGATTCACTTTCCAAAAACCTCTTCGATTTACGGCGCCTGGGCGACCGGCAGGCCTTTTGTCCTCAGAAGTCGGCGGACATTTCGACCGTTCGACCGAGGTGACATGGTCCAATCTGCTGACCATGCCAGCTTTTGTTACCCTCTGGTAAACATACAAAAAACTATGAAAATCACCATTTTTTATGGGTAAATCCACTATAAATGGACCATGTTCAATAGCTATATTAGTTTACCAGAGGGTAAAATCCTGTTGGTTTTTATCCCAACATAATGAATGAATACCTATGTTGGAGGATTAAATCCGCAGAGGGGACAAAAACACCCCAGTTGAAGATCCAAGTCTTGCTTTTATACTTAGGCAAGTTTGTTGTCATCCCAATTGTTGCTGGTCTACTGTAATCAATCCAATCCCATGTTTATTGCGTTTTTAGCCGCGTTTAAAATCTGACTCGTATCACCATTAAAAAAATCATGAAATATCATAAAATATGGGGATGTATCAAAACCAATCTTGCTATAGTTGGGGGGATGAACATCCATTTACCAGTTGTTTGGGGTTCACTAGGGTACCAAGGTTTTGACTCATACCCATATCATAAAAATCTCCCCAGAAACTGGTGAATGCCTTGCTCTTGATCCTGAAAAATTCATTCTGGCAAGGCACAGCAGGCAGCCCATCTGGCTTTCCAGTTGCTGTAAGCGTTCGTCCGCCAAGAAGACCTTTCCTCAGCTGGATGCCATGCCAGAGATGTGGTCGAAAATAGATACATCAATTATATACTGGTTGGTGGTATACCTACCCCTCTGAAAATGATGGAATTCGTCAGTTCGGATGATGACATTCCCAATATATGGAAAAACAAGAGGCATGTTCCAAACCACCAACCAGCTAATGGCTTTACACATGGCTAGAAACTCCAAACCAGATTATCATCAATTATTTAAGTAATGAATTTCACACTCCATCGATCAAACGTGGGGATTTTTGAAAAAATCCCCCATTTAGTTTGATGATTTCCCCATTGAAGGCTCCATTTATTTATATATATATATAGTTGGGATTGTCCATTGCCAGCCACGTTTGATTACCAGAGGGTACGTGGGCATGGTTTACATGACATAACTCCCAAATATGGTCAAATTGACTAAAGTTGAACATAGTAATAGTACAGTAAACCATTGATAGATTGGGGTGTTCACCAGTAATTCAAAATAGTTCATCATTAGTACAGTAAACCATTAACTAAAGTTGAATATAGTTATTCTACTGTAGTAAACCATTGATAGATTGGGGTGTTCATCAGTAATTCAACAGGCAGTTTGTTGTTTCTACGCACATCTCCAGGTCCACCTGCCAGCCGAAGCGAATTTGAATGGGAGCAATACCTGTCGATCGTGTCAAAAGTGTTCACACGTTTTCATCATGGCCAAGGGTCTGTGTCTACATGTGTGTTTAGGACTGGGCTTCTGTCTGAAAACATGACCAAGTCTGTACTTCACGCAAACCCATGAAATTTTGCTGTGAATCCTCCAAAGACATCTGGTTTGTGGTATACCTACCCCTCTGAAAAATATGAAAGTCAGTTGGGATGATGACATTCCCAACTGAATGGAAAGTCATAAGAGCCATGTTCCAAACCACCAACCAGACATAGTTTGATTCAAATCATCCCCTCTTCATCTGGCATCCAGCACCGGTTCCTGGCTGTTCAACCGAGCTGCTCTTGATCCGCCTGCTCTCATCCATCACGCAGGCAATGTCAAGAGCCTCAGGGATCTCCGTCCGGTTTTTTTGGGCAAGTCCGACTTATGGGAATAAGAAAGGATCCTAAAATGGAGCTACGTAAACGTACCATATTTCTGGGCATATGTTCTAGGGATATTCCCTGATATACATAGGCCTGAACAATAGGCCAAACATATTAATGGTAAATCGGTACCTCCGTCCTCAATCGGTTCCTTTTCGCCATGGCCATCTTTTCGTCCTGCACCAAAGTGCTACCAAGCGTCCTTTGCAGGTCCACGAAGTCGCAGACAACCTTCCATAAACTCCTTAGGTCATACCATCTGGTTATGACATTCACAGTTTGCCATGGAAAGATCCACCATGCTATTAAGAACGGTAAACCATCTATTTCTATGGGCCATATATACCATGGCTATGTTGAATAACCTTAGGTCATAACTGTCATGACATGCCATAACATCTACAGTAATGATTGTCATACCCACTCACCAGAAGCACAGGCTTAAATGAAACTGCAAGAAAATGTCTCGACAACCAGCAAAAAAAGATCTGAGTTAGTCTGAAAATGAGGTAACTTCCAATGGATTATCAGTTCATCATCTTTGCCCATAAAATTGCCATCAATTTTGTGTAAATCCAACCCATATGTTTTTAAAAAATACGGACAAGCCTATCTTCCAATTTGTGTTCCAGAGAGAAAGTACTCATTTTCGTGATGCAAACATAATTCAACATGATTATGTAAATAAAATATTCATTTCGAGGCTGCTGTAGTAGACACCGGTGCACTTTTAAGCTTTTTTCCCATAGCCCTTCCATACCTTCGGCCCCTTGGTCCAGACACCGAGAGATTGATGTCACCATTGCCTGCTTCATCCAAAAGCTTGAAGAGCGTCCAGCTATCCCTGGCACTGAGGTCCAGCGATTGGAACATCGCTCGAACCTCTTCCTGTTCGAAGAAATTCCTTAGGACGGCATGGTGCGGTCTCACAGATGCTACGCAGTCGAAGGCAATGCTTAAAAGGGGGGTCAAACATATTCCAACAACCATCTTATGGTTGGATATTTTAGTGTATCCGGATAGATATATCATCAACGATATGATGATGTTGGTTTGTCATTAAAGATTGGTTGGAGCTGGCCCCAAGCTATGGTCATGAAATACACTGGGGAAAACGGGGCATGGGACCAGCTTTGTGTCACCTGCAACAAAGTTTGGTTCCTTCTTGAACTGTCTCCAAATGGCCCAAATTTCCAGTCTCCATTTGGGTTTTCACCACAAAAGACAGGGATACCAAAACAAATGTCGAACATCTGGGAAATATTGCTGAAATCACAAAGTTGTTAACTCCAATTTCTCAATCTCGGGCTGTTTAAGAACGGTGACTTTCAATTCAAAAACTGGTGACCAACGCCGCTCAGAATCTCCAGCTCGCAGAGCGTAATGGCTCCATCCGCCTCGAGACCTGCAGGTGAAGGTGAAATGTACTGAGAACTGGAAGATTGTACAGTAAAATTAAATGTAGTTGTTCATTAAATGTAGTACAACTGGTGAAGGTAAAATGATGCAAAATGTAGCACTAAACTCTGATGTACCAACTCTGAATGGCGGCAAGAACTGGAAGTACTGAGAATTTGCCGCCACTCTTGGCTCTGAAACTGACCAATGGACCAATGGGGGACAAGAGACCATCAAAGATATGGAAGAGTTGCTCGATACACTTCCTGGATCGCCTCAGGGTCTGCAGAGGAGGGTTGCTTTGATCAGACCGTTGATTTTCATGTGGGAAAGCCACGAAAAGAAAGGGATGGAATAGATCTAAACCCTCCCAAAATGGGGTATTCTGTTGATTCAAGAAATCTAATCAAAAAAAATGTTGCTGATTTGATGTGGTAAGCCAAGTAAACTCCCAATCTGAGCAGGAATGAGTGTTCAGACTATGCCTCATTGGATGTTTAAACATTTTATTATTGGGTTTACCAGAATCGTAAGTTTAGCCTGCAAGCAGTCATCCTCAAGTTCTTCCCCACGCAGAAGGTGGAACCAAATTCAGGCAAACTCTAGTGCATATGCCCAGCGGGGATATGTTGCAAAAAAGTACGGGTTGTTTCTCCCAAATATCAATAGAGGTTTCAGCGGTTTCAATGGTAAGTTCTCCCATCAAATTCCGGCAGTTCTCAGAAGGACTACCGCATGACAATTTTTGTGTAAAACATCTTCGCTGCAACCCCTAGGTTTGCCCGCGGCCAATCCTGCATATCCTTTGACATGCTCACATCTTTAATCTTTATATTTCATGGAAAAAAAAACACGGTTTCTTTTCCGGTGAAGATCTTCGCGTCTTCAAGCCATTGACAAAACCTGAGTTCCGAAAAAAAAACCGAGCGACTTCTGATCTTCATGAAATCTCTGCATGATGTTCTGTTCGTCCTGCTCGGCACTCTCAATGGCCCGTTTGCAAAACACGGCCTCAGATCGCCAAATCATGTCTTGTTTTGTGGATCCCCAGTCGTCACCATGGGTTTCAATACTAAAATGGCTTACTGGGATGATGATGATGATGATGATGATGATGATGATCAAGTTGTATTATTTCTTATTGGATTTTGGGGTATGGTCATCGCACCATGAATGGGATCCCATTGAATACTATTGAAGAATGGGCTTTCAACCCCTCCCCGTGGACCCTGGCACAACATGTCACACCAGGATTCTCAGGTTCATGGGTCAATTCATGATCCCAATGGGTTAAAATGATAACCCCATCATGATGGTTATATAATCCATGCAGTAGTGGAACTGCAGCCCCAAGTACTAGTTGGTTGCTTGAGAACAACTATGATGATATATATATATATAATCATATAATCCCCAAAAAAGATGCGATGTAGGGAAGATCACCCCCAAACTAAGAAAAACCAGGGGTCATCTGGTCACTGCTCAAGGGATGCTAAGCCAAGTTGCAGTCATGACATTTAGGACCGCGAAATATGAGAACGCCTCGCTCGCGGCTTTTTTTGGGGGGCATTGCAACAGTCCAAAATGGCAGAAGTCAGCAACAAACAGTCTTGACCCGTTTCCAACGGCATTCCAAATTGGGAGGAAAAGACTCAAAATTATGTAATTTCAGGAACCAAGAAGCTATGTAGCCAGTGAAAAAGTAGCCTTCGCAAGAGAGACGGCAACAACTCACCGCACCAGGATCCCAAAAAGCATTTGACTTTCAATCTAAGAACATCACACCAGAATCGATGGGCGTAAAATGAGAAATTGTACTGAGAACAATGCGGCCACAACGGAGGCCAAGAAGAAATAAAATTCTTCTCGTGAGGCAGCAAGAGAGTGCCTACCTGGTATCTACAGGCCTGTCAAGAGCGAAGTTGGCTGGATCGTCATCTCCAATTCAGATACCTTCTAAATTTTCTAAATCGCGATTTTAGGCGGACAAAAAAAAACACAAACGATGAAACGAATGCTTCACCAGGTAACCCCAGATCCAATTGATGTAGATGAGCAAGTTGGCCATATCCCCCCAGTCCACTCCCCCGGTGACAGAACGGAAGAGCGTGTGCATCGAGAGATGCCTCAGTTCGTGATGGAGCACCACTGGCACCCTGGTTTTATCCACTAAAAAAAAAGGATTTAACATAACATAACTTATTGATTAATGGATATTAATGGTGGATTAATGCTGATTTAACTAGTCTTAATCTATTTTAATAACATAACTTATTTTTGGGATAGTTCTAATGGTGATTAATGGTGACTAGTGGTGACCAATAGTGATTATGGGATCAACGAAAAATTCTGGATCATAAAAATATAGCCATTTTCATGCACCATCCTGTTCAATCCCCAAAAAAAACAGAATCAATTCTGGGATTGATCCCATAGGGGTCAACATGTTTCAAACCCGGGGAATTGATGGGGAACCATTGGGGGCCCATTTCACCGAACGAGTGATTTTTGCGAATGGAAAGAATTCACCATGGGCTGTACCCTCTGGTGAACTAACATAGCAATGGAAAATGGCCATTTATAGTGGATTTTCCAATTAAAAATGGTGATTTTCCATTGCTATGTTAGTTCACCAGAGGGTAATGCATGCGTGTAAAACCAAGCCGACCAAGCCTTTTCCGGCGAATCTAGGATCAAAAGCGAAGCAGGAAGCCTGTACCCAGGTGGTTCGCACCCGAAAAACGAATGTTCTTGGCGGATCCCCAACAAACTTCGCTGGTACAACTGGGTCACAACTGGGTCATTTGCACAGGTTTCCAAGGCGCAGGGACCCGAAGTGCGTCAGGAGATCTGCTTCCATGGAACCTTCTGCCACGGTGTCCACGTTATGGAGGCTGGTGTAGCCTATGACGGTGTCTGTGAAGAGGATTCCAAACCTCGGCTGAGCTGGTGGCGTTTTCCACTCGAAATTGGAGATTGCTGGAAAGTGTCCCTTCAATTCTGAGAGGAATATACCAATCCCCACTCAACTTCAGCTGGTATCATCCCTCACACATGAATTTGCTCATGAGTCGGACCGTCGGAGCATTCCAAAATTTCAAAAGTTCCATCTTCACAACAACTTACCCGTGCTAAGCGTAGGGAATCAGAGACCGAGGGATTGGGTCATGAAAGCCCATTACCAATGAAGCACCAGAAAGTCATACAAGGTGGAGGCCCAGTCATGTTGGTTTAGGTTTAGTTTCATCCCATGAATAGTATAGATATTATATATATATATATGTACATACATATATATATATATATATATATATCATATATATATATTATCACATATCCCATAAACATCCATAAACCATCACAGCCATAGCTATCTTCCTCCTCCAAGTAACACATAGATGACCATCAAGAGCAGCAGCAAGCTCCACAACAAGGACTTTAGGGTGGATAGGATGGAACTGATCAGCGAGGTGAGACCAGATATAAATTTCACCACCTGAATCTTCGTTCAGCTACGCAATGGATGGGATTCACAGGGAAATTTCATGGGAAATTCATCAGAAAAAATAAGTTGTCCAGCTGAGAAGAGATCGAAATCTGCTTTTTTAAATTCTGCAACGGATTGGTTCAAAGGAATTGTTATAGGAAACCATGGTAATACCAGCCTAAACCAATTTTGGGACTGTGTTAAGTCGCCACCACGATGCCGAAACTCTTAGTTGCCTCAGGGTTCTTAACCTTTACTCGTTTGCGGTGGTGGCCTTTAACGTTACTAAAACGTTGGTTTTACCAGTGGCGGCCAATGTTTCACTGGCTGCCAGCTTCAAAATGGGACCCAACTAGTTTCAAATCCGCTATCATCATTTTGTTAGATGCCACTCCTTTTTCATCCTTTCAGTGCAAAACATCTGCCCGTTACCCTCGTTATCTCTATTAAATAGCGTTACAAAATCATCCCACGACTCGCGACTGACTCACCCAAGCTATAACGGCACCCATTTAAAGGGATAGCACCATAGCCTCGGGGACTTACTATCAGGGCTATGGAAACCACTTGCGCAAATCACAAGTAGCTATACCCTCCCTGTTGTTTTCTGCTGATACACCAATGTTTATATTATATACTGTATATATATATACACAATTTTACCGTATACGAGGTCCCAGGTCCCTTCCCAAAACCTGGAGTGAACCACCACACCTTAATGACTCGCATGACGCGAAGCACCCGCACGATGCGCACGACACGGATCAAATTCGTGGGAGCGATGCGAGTTTCACTGTCACCTGCTTGAACCACCAGGAGAATGTCGAAGATCACTTCAACCATCGAGGTGCAAACGATGGTGAGATCCAAGTAGTTCCAAAATATCCTGAATTTTTTGGCAGGAGAAAGTTAGAGAAAGATCCAATTAGTTCCAAAGCTCTATCGAAGCAACCATGTTTTACATTTTGAAACATAGGAGACAACACAGTAGGTACGAACATTCTTGGACGGCCGGATACGACGTACGATTGAGCAACTATAAGAAGCAAAGCTGCCATGGCCAGGATCTTCATTGGGACCATCGATTGTTCAGTACCCAACAGATGTCATGTGGGTTTGTCAGAGGAACACCCCAAAATCCATGAGTCTCTCGTCATTTGACCTATCAAAATAGCCCTCAATTTCTTGGTGACATACCCTCTGGTAAACTAACATGGCTATTGAAAATGGCGACAGAAATAGTTGATTTACCCATCAAAAATTGTCATTTTCCATAGTTATGTCAACGTTTACCAGAGGGTATCCCATATTATCATATATTATCCTACTCTCATAGAATCTAACTATAGAATCTGATAATATGGGAGTAGAATATCATATATTATCCCCCATCATCCCCTCATAGAATCTACCCCAGTGCCTCGCTGCCAAGTGACGTCCCTCGATCCTTGGTGCAGAAGAAGTTCCGTCCATCCACCCAGATCTTCAGCAGCAGCTCCAGCGTAAACAACGCTGCATAAGTGAGATCAAAGACCTGAGGTGGCGCCGATTTCGGAGGAATGGAATATATGGAATATATGGAATATATGGAATATATAATGGAGTATATAATGGAATATATATGGAATATAGGGGAAAAGGATGCACAACCAGAGGCCGTCAAATTTTCAAGCGGCAAATTCTTCTGGGATGATGAAAAACCCATCCGAAACGCCAATCTCTCGCCCGTCTCTCGCCTTAAAGATCGGCGGCGGGTCGAGGCCAATATTCCTTAGCCGCTTAGCCGGCGAGCTATAGCTCCAGTCAAGGCCTTCTGCAGTCATAGCTATCGGTTGAAAGAATGTACATAGAGAAGCTATAGATATAGCTATAAAATGCATTAAAATGCTATAGAGCCTAGAGCTATTGTAGATCTAAATATATCCACATTCTTAGCATATTCTACGACCTCTAGTTCCGGCTGCTTCCAAGTCTCCCTGATTCATACTCCAAAGAAATGCCTTGACCGGGTCAGAATCCGAGAGTCGATCAACAAAATTGGTCCCATTGCTAGAATCTCTCGACATGGCACATGTGCGTCTCACCTAAGTTCCTGCAGATTTCATGGGGAAAAACATGGCCTAACGGCTTTTCCTCAGCTGTTAGCTGTGCAAAGATGCATGTTCTGCAAAAAAAAGCCACCAGCGGCAAACATACACTGCCAAGCAATTTTGCATAGACAGCTAGAAACAGGCTTGTCCCAAAAAAAAGGTTGTACCCACAAAAATATCTCGTGGTTGATCATATTTTTTCCCATGAAAATTGCTATAGATTGAGCTACATCAAAACCCAGGCTTGGTGACAAACCCGAAGGAAAATCAATAGAAAATCAAATTCGTGAGACAACGTCCCGAAAATCTCATGTTTCATCGTCATGTTCCCAGTTTTTCATTGGCCTTTGAATTGGTGGATTTATCCAACATATCCGACATATCCCCCTGGGCCAGGCCTAAGAAGATAGAGTTGCTGAAGATCACTGCTGCAAAAATACCTGGCAGTGGGTATCATCGTGGACACACTTCAGCTCTTCACATCATGTGTTTAACGGGAAAAAAAAACAGAAAAAGGTGCCGGGCTTAACAAGTAAAATACATGGGAGAACTATCCATAAACAGGAAGTCATTATTTTTTCTATGTATATAACCAACAATATATGATGTGTGGGGGGGAAATTACGTCAACAGCAAAAATAAACAAGCTGACAAATGCTTCGATTCCGCTGCCAAGTTTGTCCTAAAATGGCGTCTGTAGACCCCAAGTTATTGTTACCTTGATGCGAAAAAATATGAATTTCCAAACCATAGCATTTGAATGCATTTGATGCGTGTTCCATCCATTTTAAGACAAATCCAACTTGGGACTGCATCCTGGACATCTATATCTTTTTAATGGATTAAGCCTGCAAATTTTAGAGACAAATCATGACAAAAACCCATCATTCTGTTCCCGCCACAAGAGTTTCCCCATATGTTCAAACAAGCCGAATACCACATTGTTGATTAGCTATATCCCATTCTATGCATGCGTGTATACACATCGTAACTGTATGTGTACATATATATATATATATTACATACCCTCTGGTAGTTCAGCATAGCTTCGGAAAATGGCCCATTTACAAATGAGTTACCTGAGGATTTCCTAGCAAACTGTTAGATAGCGGAAGGGTATTCCAATCAAAAATCCCATCATTCTCGGCCTTCAAAGTTTTTGGAGTTGACCCAGTTGGCCAAGTGCGACGACCAAGTGTGCAAGTCCGGCACTGGCTTCTCTTCTGTCTCGTCCTGAGTAAAAGGATCTGAAGCATCAAAACTTGGAAGTTCAAAGCGAAAAATATACAAAACGGGGGTTAACCAACCAAAAATATCCGGGAATGAAAATGTGTTGCGAAACCAGCTCAAAGTTTGGCCTCTAGTGATGAAAACCCCCTGGGGAAACACTACTTTTTCCCTACCCAGCTGCTGATGGGTCTGGAAATAGGCCAGCCCAAAATGCCCAAAATCCATATCATCACCATTTTTTATCCATGTTTCCGATGAAAAATGGGAGATCTCCCCATTTTTTGATCCAAAAAAATATCGCATCGCCGCCCAAAAATCCCAGGTCCGACGTGGCCACCCGCCAGGGTACGGTGGAGGCCGTGCGCTGCGCACGGCGCCTGGAACGCTCATCAGCAAGCGCCTGGAGTTTTCCCAAGAAAATGGTGCTAAAACCAGCCTTTGAATTAGGATATGATGGGAGATGTAGTTGGTGAATCATCTGAATATGTCACATATGTATTATATTGTATTATCATGTATTTATGTAATCAAGATTGGATTTAGATGTAACGCTAAAAACCAGAAAACTCGTCCTGCCGACCTCGTATTCCTCCTCCTCCAACAGTGGAATCCTTGGATAACACGAGTCGGCAAGGGCAGGCAGGCTGTCATCTTGAAGCCACCAATCTGTCAGGTCTGGGTTGTCCCGAAAACTGGTTTGGATCCCCCAAAATTTATGGCATTTGTCAAGAGGAAAATTCAAACATATTATCAACCACCAAATTTGAGGTGCCCTATGTTCAGACCAACCCATATTATGTAGCCACCCCAGACCCCCTTTCTCGTTCTTGTGCAGTTTTCTCGTTTGGTTTACTAAAACTTCTGCCAAGAATCGCATTCACTTGCCATCTCTTCTTTCTTGCTCCCTGCGCCTTACGTGTTTGGCTCCTGGCGAGACTGAGACCTTTTAGAAGGGGATTCAACACTAACCAACAAGCCTCGGTGAATAATCCCCAAAACACATAGGAAAACACAAGAAAAAACAGTAAAATAGTGGCAAATTGAACCCGTGTATCTTTTTTATGGCAGCTACTAACCTTGGCTAGTAACTTCATAAACCCAGTAATATTTCATATAGTTGGTTTCACTATAATCTTTGAACTATAATTACAACTACCAGTTTTCACTAACCCTTGGTTTCATTACTAAAGATACCCTAAACTTTCACTGGTTGGTGGTTTCAACCCCTCTGAAAAATATTCGTCAAATGGGAGTATGACATTCCCAATATATGGAAAGTTATAATCTATTCATGTTCCAGTCACCAACCAGAAAAATATCCACAAAAATTGGGTGTTGAAAATGTTTTGAAACCAATGTCTTGAAACCAGCTCAAAGTTTCATATTAACCCATATGTTTATACTATTATCCCATAATAACTCTGGAAAATCACCATGTTTCATGGGAAAATCCCATATTAACCCAGTCATCAAGGGCTTATCTCATCGATCACTGGCCTTGGATCCGGCGCTTCAGGCGCTTGAGCGCCCTCTGCTTGGATCTTTTCGGGTGCCTGGAGGATGGCACGCGAAGTACCAAATCACTGGATTTTAGTTGGGTTTTAGTGGGATTTGATGGAAATTTAATGGGATTTAATGGGATTTTAGTGGGATTTTATGATTTTACTGGGATTTTAGTTGGATTTTAGAAGGATTTAATGGGATTTAGTGGGATTTAATGGGATTTTAGTGGGATTTTATGATTTTACTGGGATTTTAATTCGATTTTAGAAGGATTTAATGGGATTTAGTGGGATTTAATCGGATTTAGTTGGATTTAATGGGATTTGAGTGGGATTTTATGATTTTACTGGGATTTTAGTTGGATTTTAGAAGGATTTAATGGGATTTAGTGGGATTTAATCGGATTTAGTTGGATTTAATGGGATTTTAGTGGGATTTTATGATTTTAC
>Ga0126342_10004678_pt1 | contig 23506 bp, 22 predicted proteins | sample Cyp1metagenome_FD_92528 | JGI IMG/M metagenome (GOLD analysis project Ga0126342, IMG submission 92528) | Coral microbial communities from Lord Howe Island, Old Settlement Bay, Australia - Cyphastrea 1 metagenome | ecosystem: Host-associated > Invertebrates > Cnidaria > Coral ...
ATATATATATATATATATATCGGTATTTATAATTTATCGGCGCACCAACATAAAACAAGTTTTATTACACGCGCATGGGGGTGGAAAAACCATGGTACAGTATTGTGTAAATAATCCAGCTCATCATGCCAGGTGGAAAGCGATCTGAACTTTGATCTGGCCATGGACTACTGCGCAAGCTTTGTGGAGTCGTTTCCACGGTTTCAAGAACTGCAGGCAAGGAACCTACCAAACCTTGATTTATCATTTTTTCAACTGGCACTGGCTCCTGGATAACTTATATCATATGAAGAAAATACAGTGGCCATATACATCCATGTCTTCAAAATATAAATCTTTGATGTGCTTGATATGTCACATATACACAACAAAAATAGCAGGTAGCAGTTTCTAACATCTTTTAAAACATATCCAACAAGTATGAGCAGGACAAGTTCTCATAAGAACCATTTCCTGATGACATGACTTGTGATTTGTGCCGCCTGCTTTTGGGTATGTGTCGGATGTGTTTGGTTGATCATGCATGGATTAAGTAAAAAGCCATAACCATGAGGAGATAGCATTCCCTTGCAAGAAGTGGACTAGTCCTCATGTCAGGTTGTGCTGACTTGGGCTAGCACCACCTTCAGACTCAACCCGTGGACCGAACACTACAAGCACGAAGTGCACAGCTCAGGTGATTGGAGTGGGTTAAACATGGCACGCAACCACCATATATATGACATGCACACACACACACACACGCATGTTTCATACAAATCCAAATTTGCAAAACATCATTTGGAGCTGGGGTCTTGAATTTGCTTGTTGGACTCTTTTTGCCTTTTTGATCACGTAGTCGGTGTATGTCATATGCAGCCACCAATGGCCACCAAACAAAAGTAATGCCGGCAATATTGGAGTGTATTTTTTTTCGATATCGATCGATACTGAGGCATGGTCCTCGGTGGAAGCCGGCATACTCTATGCCATGGGGTCTTATTGTTTAGACCGATTCAACAGAAACCCTGGTTCGAGGCTGGATGAGTGTTGCAAACTGGAATGGGGATTCTTGTATGTGCAAACAAGACCAGACCGTATATATATATATATATATTTATAATAAAATTTTATTACTATATTAATTAACCTTGATAGTTACGGCTTTGTGCAGAGTGATATTTTGACATGGTAAACCAAAAAAGTCTTTGTAAATTGGCATTTGCTGTGTTACATGGCCTATCGACCATGGTGGGGCTTGGTCCTTTTTGAACTTTTTTGCCTGGGACTCTTGTTATTCCTGGTAGGCCTGGACATACGCGCGCGGGGCAGCTGAAGCAAGTCATCCACCAGCGTTTGAAGGAGATCCATATTTCATGGCTTTGCTTTCATATTTTGTTGTGGGCATTGGTTCATGGTAGCAATGTTCCCGCTGGCTTGCCACCTTAAAGGCCCCCACAAAGGATTTGACGTTTTTTGGTTCAAACCAAGGGGAAAATTACAAAGAGGAGGGAAATTAAACAGTGGAGATATGGAGCAACCTTTTGACCCCAGCTAGCATGTGTTGCTCTCTCCCGCAAGGACTGCAACCTTTTGACACCTGAAGGCAAGAAAGTTGCCACCCGTGGACGTGGCATGTCCAAAAGCAAAGACAAGGCCTTGTGGGTGTTGTTTTTTGTTGGAAGCTGCTAGAAGTCTCCAATAAAAGACCCATTTGATCAAAGACATCCTTTTGCTACACAGCGATTATATGGAGATAGATTTGTTCAGTTTGTTCTGGAGCTTTGCAAACCTTAAAAAAAAACGTGGAAACAAACGCTGTTTGATCCAGTTTTGCATGGTATGAAGGTGTGGCTTTGATTCTATATTCTTGACCTTTATAAAGTGTTGGAAATGTCCCATGCGTGTAGCTCACATGAATAGATTGTCCTGTCCTGTAAAATATATTTGGGAAATATATTATAAATTAATGTGTGACTCCTGCGCGCACAGGTGAAAGAACAGGCGAAGGCAGCAGCGAACAAGACAGCAGTCCCGAACCCAGACCAGGTGGAGACCCAGCAGTGGAGCCCGGAGGAAATCAACGACTTTGCACCTCCCTGGTCACCACTCCACCCTTTGAAGCTCACACCATCAACACCTTCTACACCTGCTCCTGGGATCCTCAAAAAAAGTTCAGACATCACAATGGCCACCCAACTAGATGAAGGATCACAAAATGAAGAAATACCAGAAGAGGAGGAAGCGGCCGTTGATCCATGTGTATTCCCAGAACACGATGAAAAAGTCATTGATATCGAAAGCGATGATGAATGTCTCATGTCCCCTTCAAAGAAAGATGAGAAGAATGCAGATGGTGGGGAGCAGAATAAAAATCAGCATGGGCCTATGGATGGTAAACAGTTGAAGAAGGGGGATGTAGAAGTCCCAGCAGACCCCCCCCAAAAAAAAGATGTGGATGAGCCTGGTGAAGAGACGATGGATTTAGAGATGGAAGCGGTTCAAAGTGGAGATGAAACAGCCGGGAATGCAAAGGGAACGTTCCAGGTGAGGGTGGGTTGGGCCGTGTTGACAATGACAAGGAAACACATATTTGAACATGTTTATTATAAAAGGACATTTGATCAATGTGGCATGGCACATACATCACATGAAAGTGTGTCTTATTATAGGGTTATGCAAGCAAGCAAATTTTAAAGTCTTGCGTGCATGTGCACACATGTGGTTTCAGGGCATGCTGCATGTTTTTCCCCAAACTTGGCACCATGTGATTCTTGCCCTGGTCTTCATGGCTGAACTGGATTGATCTTGTTGTTGGATTATGAGTTATTCGTTTTTCACGCTAAGTAAAAGGTTCAACTTGTTGGTGTATGCGCATGTGGTTTCAAAGCTTAATGCGAATATAAGAATGGGTTCCTGTCACTGTTGGCATGGCCAGGATCGAAAACCGTTGGTGACAATGCCGCCCATGCCCGGTGCTCTTGCTGAAGCAGCTGAAAAGGCAATTAACAAAGACCCCGGAGACTCTGAGGAGCACATGGCTGAGCTGCTGAAGGCTTGATGGGGTCGCTGTACGCTTGGACGCAGCCATGATCATCATATGATCTTACTTTCTTGCAAAGTTTTTTGAACAAGTAATTTAGATCAGTTCAAGCAAATTGGCAAAAAAAAATCAACAATTCAGGAATGCTGGCAGTTGAACATTCGAACATGTTGAGTGAAGTGAATGGTGAAGAAGGGATATATCGGGATGTTTAATGATGTTTTGTTTATTAACGCTATCATTATGATTATTGATATGATATTGATTCGTCATGTGTGCTAAAAACAAAAAGGACTCTGAGGATCTCTGAGGAAAAAATGCATAATATTAAATTTATCTTATTCAATTCTTGACATTAATTTGCATTGTTTTTCAATGCCTTTCCTCGTGGCACAGGGCCAAGCTGCCTTGCGGCAACTTGAACGTGAGAGAGAGATGGAGGCAGAAGACCCTGACCGTCAATACCTCGAAGATGATGAAGAACAGGATGAGAGACTGCAGACATCGGGGAAGGGAAGGGCAAGAGGGCGGGGCAGGGGTCGTGGGCGTGGAGGCAAAGGAAAAGGTGGCAAGGGAAAAGGTGGCAAAGCAGGCAGAGGGAAAGGTAGCAAAGGTCGTGGGAAGAGTGGCAAGGACCATGATGGTTCAGTCGACGTCCAAAGCAATGAACCCATAGATCTAGATCAACCCGACAGTACCAATGCCCTGGGTTCGCAAAGCACCAACAAGCAGGCAAAGGCAAATACAGCAGTTGAAAACAACGATGAGGTGAATGCCCCAATGGATGAGAGCACCAAAGGATTGGCCCGATCCCCATGCAAGCATGCATCTCCTATCAAAACGACACCAAGCAAAACACCTAGCAAAAAAAGCCCAATGTTGCACAGGACTCAGAGGCGCAGATACCTTCTGAAAAGAAGTCTCTCAAGCCCCAAGGTGAAATCAGGTGAACAGCAGGGTGATGGTGAGAGCAGCAAGGTGGACACAAACAATGAAGGAAAACAAAGCACGAAGAGGAAGGACGTGAACACAGGAAAAGGAGGATCAGGCAACGGAGAGGCAAAGGCAAAGGCTAGAAGAAAGGAGACGGTTAAAAATGATGAAGAGAGGTGTGATGAGGGAGAGGAAAACAAAAACCCGGCAGGGTCTGCACCCAAGAAAAGCAGGACAGCAGAGATTGATCCAAAAGTCCTGGAGCAGGCCTGTTGTACCTGTTGTCGGGGGAACGGCTGTCATGTGTGAAGATTCTATGCATGTGCATGCATGTTTTCTTTTTTAATCCCACCAGTGAAGACATGTTGATTGGACTTTCTTATTTATATTAAATTGTCTTTATTATCGAAGTGCACACGTCTCGCTGGATATCTTTCAAGAGCATGCGAATGCAAGATCGGTTTATTGCACTATCAGAGTGTGATGTGAGTGTGTGTGTGTTTGCATTTGTGATGATGGGATATGTTGATATGTTGCGTTAATTAAGTCTCTCTGTCAAAACCAATATATGCAGACATTATATTACATGGTATACAACAAACACATACGGGGAATAAAACGTATATAATACATATATATAACAATCATGTAATTTTTTAAATGTTGCCTCTGAATCAGAATACCTGGCACTACCATCAGGCCAAAAAGATCAACTATGAAACTCTTGCGTCTGCACTTGGCGAAGAGTGTGCGCTTCTGCCTACATGGGAAAAGGTTGGAAGACACAGGTGCCAACCTCAAATCATGTAGTTTTTCAGTCGCATGACTTCTCGCCAGTCAATACCACATACTTTCTCTTTCAATCTCATACCATGAAACCATCGTGTGCTGGTTGATTTTTATGCTTTGATGTATGGCTCAGATTTCAATATATTCCAGGTGTGTGATATATGCATGCATATATCATACATAAATTATAATATGCCTACATCTCCTGCGAAGGTCCTTTACGGTGCCAATCCCGGAAGACCTTAAAGCGCCGGAAGGAATTTCTCCTTCGTCGATCCAAGTGTTGCCCGGGCCCCAGCCATTGGGCAATTCTAGGCAATTCTAGGACAAATATATATTATATTATATGATCAATCGTATATCATTATATTATATTAGACATTGATTTGGATTCCAAAGGAGTATGAAGCTGGAAGCCCCAAAAAATATAATAGATATCAAATTTGGGAAGCAACCAATTGTAGCCTCGCATGAAAACCAATTATTTTGCACCATCCCCTAATTTACAAGAAGACTGGCATTTGCAATGGGTGCAACTGCATGATCCCCAGAGGTTGCTGCAGTCGCGGACTACTGCTGCATCATTCTATATCAACTACTCTGACCCGGAGACGTTGGAGGGCATCAAAAAGTCCACCGGGACAGAACTCAAGGTTCGGGTCCCACGAGTACTATCGATATTATATATTATATCTTAATACGATTGGCCGTCCAAATCCATTGAAATCTGCTATTGATATTGGAAACATATAGGTAAAGCAAATGTACTGGATGATTTGTAACTTAACCTGCTTGAGTTGGCCATGCAGGCAAATGGATATGGAGGTGTATCTCTTTCATGGCTCAAAAATGGCGGAGCCCAGAAAGCGCCTGGCACTGAGAGTGAAAACCAGTGGACCACTTGGAACGATCTATCCTTTGCAGTCGTATTATAATTTATTTATAATATATTATGCATAAATTTATATAAATATAAATCGGGAAAATTTGGGGTAAATTATCAAACTCCTTTCTGAGGTTGGTAACATCCAATCAAATGGTTTTCCAAAGTGGTCCACATCTTTGCAGCAAATTGCATGCACTGACGGTGATGTGTTCACAGAAGTTCTAGGGAATTGGGATTTCTTTGTTGCACCCAATGGCCAACATGTGAATTTGGCATCGGAATCCCAAATCGTGAGATTAGGTGACGATAAAAAATAGTGCAACATAAAAATTCTATAATATCTGCCCATATTCACCAAGAGGTGCCGTTTCTGTTGCTTTTTCAAGGTGGACACTTGCCAAGATGGCAGCTGCTTGGACCACACCGTCATGAGCTGGCCGCATCACTTTTGCTGCGTCCTGTGGCAGGTGCAACGCTTGTTAAACGGGATTTTATAATATATATATATATTATATTATATGTTAATAACGACCTTTGAATGATCGAGTTGGATCACCACATCATCGATAAAAGATATCATATAACCAATTGTTCTTGGCTAACAAAAAATCCTGCCACTGGCTGGGGATCTTCAGTCTTCCAAAGGTCATCTGGTATGGAGATAGTGTGGCTATCTGTGTCAGCTTCAAACAAGTCATATATTTTGTATAATTGCAATCGATTACTGCTACAACCTAGATGGATTTCCTTGCAGTACCACATCACAATCATTATATTGCTTCCAGCATTCTACACACTTGGCCACTCCTCCATACTTGTTTTCGCAATGGCACTCTAATTGTGAGTGTGGGGTTTTCAGCTTTCAGTGATCCAATTTTGGAAACGTGGATCCGCAGATAGTGAACTCGAACAACAGATCAAAAAGAGTTTGATCATCACTCCCTCACGTGAGCTACATGATAGATGCGTGAGTTGATTCAATTCATGATTGTTCTTTCGATGATTTATTTTTTCAAGTTTAAAAGGCATCGATGATTTGTGTGAAATCTCTCTGGCATGGACCCTCTCCTCTAGTTCGCCAGCGCAGAAGGGTGGCTCTGGAGTCAAGGCCTTAGTAACCGCGGAAGGCAAATATGCCGCCAGTCCATGGATGGCAGAAGTCGCCACTGGCCCTGTCCCAAAAAGCTGTTCAACATCTGATGTTTATGAACTTCCCAGTCGTCATGTTTCTTGGATGAATTTTTGGAGCTGTGTGTCAATATTTAAAACATGTCAAATGAGAATGTGATCTTGGGGTGTTGTTCATATATATATATATATAGAGATGCACTGCTCAAGCTCAAATCATTGATTTCAATCCAGTCCCAAAAATCAAACTAATTGAGATCCAACCGCTTACTCATGCATGTGCTTTGATCCGAGGCTCCATCTCATAGACTTTGTAGTCCAAACCACACCAGCTGATGAAGCCTTTCGTGCCATCGGCTCAGACCTGCAACATGCTGAAGTGCAAGTTTCGGTTGCAGAACATCATATATATATAATAAATATATATTATATATTTATAATAATTATATAGTGCTGTTGCTACTGCCAATTGTGCTATACTGCCATTTGCCCTGCTGCCATCCATGTCTGAGGATCTCTACCTGGTAGATGCCTTTGCAGGATGTGGTCAGCTGCACTCTACATACGGTAGGAACCCAAGATCCCCTTGTGTGATGAACTGTGCTAAGAGTGGTTGTGTTAAGAGTGGTTGCGCAACAATGCTAGGTTGATGGGCACTGGATGCATTCCTTTCATGATAAGATTGGGTTTCAAATTTATATCATCAGTACTATGCACCATGATGGAACAATTCATACCCAAATTGCGACATTATATGAGTGCATGTGTTTGTGATGTTCCCACTACTGCTTGCGCGATGACTAAGTTTCCAATGGCTACAAGGCGTCATGGGCTAAGAGACTTTCAAGCTTTTCTATATTTAATTTATATATATTATATATAATATAGAACTATTACATATCATATATTATACAATCAATTCAAATCCTGAGAATTGGAGTTGTCCAATGGGTTGGCCTCACAGCCAGAACAAGTGTGCTATCTGCATCACAGAAACGTTTGTTTTTATCTGTTTGCAGTCTATGCTGTCCCAAGGTCCAAGTTTGATCTTGCCGATGGTCCAACAGGCGATATCTTGGATATGCTCTGACCTCAAACTATCCACCAATCTTTGTTGGCTTTTTATAAATGATCTCAAAATGTTGGCGACATTTCACAAAATCTGCTGGGTGTGTATATACTAGATCTAGATCTAAAAATAAGATTTAGAATTGTTTCACCATATGATGATTTCATGCGTGCATACATGCAATATTATAATGTTTATCCCCATTCATATATAGCCACAAGTGTGGCTGCATTTCTGGCTGAGGTGGGGCCTTTGCAATACTGTGAGACAGGTGTTGCGCCTGGTGCAGGGGGGTTTGCTATTTGGCGGACCCCCCTGCGGGTCATGGGTGTTTATCAACCGATTCACATCGGGACGTTCGACGACCCGGTTATTTGGTGATTGCAGAAGGTTGTATGTTCGTTCAGCTAACCGGATCTTTGCCTGAATCTGATTGCAATCATTATTTAGATCATCATAGAGATTATATATGCTGTTATCGTTATAATGTGCATGTATTTCTGCGACATCATTTATCGTGCATGCTTTGTGCATGTGTGGCACGCTCACACACACATGCATTGCAACATCGATGCGTGGAAAATTTCATACGTGCATGTGTGTGTATGCGTTCCATGCATGAGCCATTGAGTCATATGGGCCACGGCCAGGGATGGGCCCCAAAATTGATGTCAGTTTCGATCACAACTAAGGATCACAGTTCGATGGGTTCTTTTGGGCATGATATGTATCGTCAGATATGTTCAGCAACTGTCTGAACAACCTCGGGGAAGCCTTATGCCTCGATGTCCCTACTTCAAGTTCCTGGAGCTCGTTGTGAAACCGGCCTTCTGGGGCTCAGTATCTTTGTCCGGGGCTCAGGTCATTTCAGAAACATGGCCATTGTGTTTGATGTAAATTGATAGGACTTTGCAGCTGAGCTTGATGGAATTAATATGATTCTCTGATCATTGGGCCAATGATGACTCATCAATGTCAATTTATCAGATGAGCCAGATTACAATTCTTATATATCAGCATATCATCCTGCAAACTGCATGCAGCATGCATGCATGCACATGCATGCATGTGAATCTAGGTCGTTGTAGCCAAATCAGATCCTATATCTCCAATCCAATAGATTGATTTTGCATACCCCACTTGGCCAATCCACCCAACACTCTTGTTATGCTGAGCAACATGGGCGCCTACAAGCATCGGAATGTCAAGCCCACGGTTCTCTTCGGGACCTCGCCTGAGCCCCAGCATGCCTGTTGCATGTATAGCATCCTCCTTGTGCGCAAACACTGGCCTGCATTTGTTTGTGGCGCAAAGGCCATGGGTGATGTTACTGCACAAATTGATGACCAAGAAGGACAAGGAACGGATCGAGAAAAACAAACAGGGCAAACATGCCATGGTCATCAAACGGGTCTCCAAGTCTGGAAAACCTACTGTGTAGCTGGGATGAACTGGTGTTGTTATGCTCAGTCTTGGTCTAAGATCTCAGGAAGGATTCAATATGCATATAATGCATCTCTAAAAACATGTTTCTTCAAAATCAGGTGAGATGATGTGACCGGCCCTGCTTCTATTTCCTACCAGTGGTTTTCATGGGCTGAGGCAAGGAGGCCCTGGGATGCGGCAGAGTGCAGCCTACACGCCGCAATTTGCTGCTGCCATCATGAAGCGCCACATTGGCTACATGAAAGAATCTCTGCAACACATGGTTATTTCCATCAACAACTTGTTAGCATTGTACCATTTTAATTTTCTGGGGATCAGTGTGAACCAGTGTTTCAATTTACTTTGATTCTGCTGGAAGTGGTCTTTCAATTTGTAAATTAACCTCCTGCACGGGATCTGTGAAAAAGACAGGGCCCACCATTCTCAAGTGATCTCTGGCGGCCTGCCGCTGAGGACATGACAAGCCAGGGAATGCTTGGCCAGGCACCTTCGCACGAGTGCGAGCTTGAGGGTGCAAAGGCAAGGCTATGGGGACCGGAAATATAGTTCAGATCATCATATATGATATTTATTTATATTATCAATTATATGTTATGTTAGATCGTCATCAATTGATCTATTTATTATATAATATACATACGTTAGTTCAAACATTAAGTGACTTTGGTGGTGATATGTGGAGCTCTTGATGGATCCATCCATCGTTAATCAAACCCCATACAAGGTTCTGATTGGCCCATTATGAGGGTTGCTTGTCCATCAGGCTCCATATCGATGGCGTCATGCCTTCCTATTGGAAGTGAAGACTTTTCTGCGTGACAGGGTGGCAGATGGAACCTACACCCCAATCTTGACCGGGGGTCTCGACCCTTAACATGGTGCAGAATGTGCCATAGGCCTAAAGGCTTCGGAGCTTTTGATAGGCTGGTTGATCAAAAATTGATCTGAAGCCTCGCCAATTTGTAATTCTTAGACTGCAACTGCCCTAGACCACATAGGGGATGTTGGTCCAGAAAACATATATGATAAGTAAATATATGCGACCAAATTGACAATGACAGGTTTGAATCGTTGTAGTATGGGCTCAACAACCTCTTCGGTGTGGTGGAGGCAAAAATGGCACCGTGAAAGACATTTGGGGAAAACAACGAAGAAACTGTAGCTGATTGGGCGGTGACCTATCATGAAACCTGGGGGCCGTGTACCACCCGTGTACCACCCGTGTACCACCCGTGTACCACCTTTCTTTGGCGTGAACCCCCTTTTTTTTCCGTGAACCACGAAACCCCTAAAATCAGGTATTTTTAAAACATCATAAAAATTTGAAATGAAGCCATTGTGACACAATTTGGGGGAACACCATCATCACACTGGCCACTGATATGTTTCCAAAAGCCATTTGAAAAAAAGGGCCAGTCCTGTAGGAGTTGGGATAGTTTGGGTCTCGCATTGGCCAATGGCCAGCGTCGATTCGTCAGTGGGGTCTGTGCTGGACCGAGCAGCTCGCAGAGCTCAGAGGCTAGCCGAATTGGATTGGGCATGTGCAACAGTTGAAAGGACACTAGGGATCCCTATGCCAGTGGAGATGCTTCCTTGGGGAGAAGTCATGTCCCATGCTTATAATTTGGAAAACACGTTGATCTGTGAATTCCCCCTCCTGCTTATTTATGCCATTTTGGGGTATGATCACCATTTCTTACCCATGAGCTCCCATGCGTGCTGTTGAGGTTGAAGGATCAAGCAACTACAGCCGGCAAAGGTGATTTGCATGTGTTGAAGCCAGGGTCCCCAAGTTCTTCACCTGGAGCTACTTCAGCGCCCCCGTCCAATGCAGAATCATCTTCCCCAGGACCAATTTGGGTTATGAACTTACGACTTACTAATTTTAGATGAGTTTGCCGTTTGCCATGCCCACATCAACCGGGTTTGCAGGAATGTAATTTCAAATTGGCCAGCCAGTCAGTGTAGTTGGCATACATTGGAATTGAATATGTTGTAAACTCTATGCATGCATGCATGCATGCATGCATGTATGATATGACCTTAAATGATATTTATTATTATATATATTATATATGATGCACATATATATTATATTCTACAATAGTAGCTGAGTTTCGGCCAAGTGGTAGGGACCTTGGACTACTATCCCGGATAGGACAATCGAGTTCAACTTCATCGAGAACACTCCACTATGCCGCCGAGGAGCTGAAGGACCTCTCGATCTCGTTTGAGCCTGCGCCCAAGACACCTGCAGACAGGATTCGTCGAAACAACACCCCTTCCCAGAATATCGGTGGTGGGTCGGTGGAACCAGCTGGGAATGTTAGCCAGGAGGCAGAACCACGACCAGAACCCAAGAAAGCAAGTGAACCTAAGAAAAAGAACTCACGTTCACAGAAGAGTGTCAAGAAACACAAGAAAACTGTGATGAAAAAAAAGGGTGGGTCCAAGCATGCAGGGAATGCAGGGAAGAACGGACAGTCCCGACCTCCCCGCACAGCTCCTGCCAGTGTCCCACCGCCACCTGTGCCCAATGGGCATGTGCCCACCCAAGATGCAGCAGCAGCAGCTGATTCTGGCATTGACCCTTTGGCAGCTAAGGCAGCAGTTAAGGAGCCAGAACACGCAGTGAGAACAGCCGCAAAGGCATCAGCCAAAAAACCAGCAACAGCAGTGCAGCCTGGAACTGACCTTCCCCCGTGCAAGCTTGAGAAGACATCTCCTGGTGGAGTGAAACCGGCCGCCACACCACCATCAGTGAGGGAATCTCGTGCTGCAGCAGAAGCAATAGCGACATCCTTTCAACGAGCACAGACAGCTGAGCAGCTTAACCAGCAGAAGCAGCCCAGTCCTGACATGCCAGCTGGGGAAGCAAGTGACGATGATGACAATGACGGTGAGTCTAGTCAGGGTCCACCAGACTCCCTTTTTGATGCTGATGGGATGGATGTGGATAAACCTGCACAAGAAGGGTCCAGGAAGAGGAGGAAGAGAGAACTTACCGCTCAGCAGAGGGCAGCCCGGGCTCGATACATGAAGTTTTACAGGTCTGTTCAGAGTGTCCTAGCAGCAAACATATTCAATCAAACAAATCCATGGTGGATTTTACAAATGTTTTGGACACTGCTATGTGACACAAATTCCTGGTTCTTATTTTCGGATTGGGTACCATTGGTGAAACAAAATTGGATTGGCCTGCTGATCTTCACTGAGGCTACCCCAAATCCGTTAGTAGCAGCCCCGTTGTCTGGCTAAGATCGAGCCTGTCCGAAAGAAGTCAAGAAGGCTTACCACAAATCGTCTTACTGTTTCTTGGCATGCGTGATGCCGGAGAGGAAACCTAATTTCTGTTCTTGGTGGTAGTCTCCTGGTTTTCTGATATGGCATTTGCAATTTTTGAATGTCCAGGATTTGTTCCAAATTCCAGGAACTACAATACGTATACTATACCCCCCAAGCAACATGCACATGCGCACAGATGTGCACATAGATTTCTACGTCGTGGGGGGCATCTGTGTGCGTGACCACGCGGTTTCCCATGATCAAACACCGCAGCTTGTAAATTTAGATTGCATTGCATGCATGTATCAAATTATCTTATATTATCTTATATCAGAAACCAAATAATACATATAATATACTTAAACCATGCATGCACATATGCTGCATATGCTTTATGCAAGATATGATCAGGTACAAAACATGTGCATAATATTATGATATATACAACAAAAAATAAGGTATGCATGCAACTGTGATAGATCACTGCCACCTATCATAGTATATGCATGGCTGAGCCTAGGCCACGCCAAGCTTCAGATCTTGATGGACTCCTGGAGTGAATGCAAAGGCGAGTGGCGGAAGTCCGCATTGTTTTTGAAGATGACCAGCCGCTCGTCGAGCTCCAGCTTTGGCTCGAGGCGCTGGCTCACACGCAACCAATTGGTTGCAAAGTACAACGATCAAAGCATGGCAGATGCAATCTGCAACGGCAAGTTGGGAGACGAGGAGTTGAAGAATACACACACGAAACCCCATCCAGATGCCCCGCAGAATGAGGCCGGGATCAGTGTGCATTCGTCAATTGATATCTCCGGACCTGATCTGATGTTGTATACAACATTATATTGAAATGAAAAAATCAAGTGCGCACATTGTTCTGGATATCTATTAATTTCGATCAGCCATCCTGAGAACACGCTGCCATGTTTCAAACATCTTGGTGTAGCCCTGCTTTAATTTGGAGTGGTTTTGACCTCCTTAGCGGATACATGCAATCAATATGATAATTTATTACCAAGCTTTGCATATCTGATCTGATTGCTGTTGAGATTTTCTTGCTGTCAGGATCTTCGACTATTCCTCGTATGGGATGCCGAGGGAGAAGAGGACCGGGAAGACACGGCAGTCGAAGAATTGTTCAGGAGCGTCGATGGGTCAGACTCGGAGACGGAGGAGGATGCACCCAAGAAGAAAGGTGAAAAGAAGAAGACCCAGAAGAAGACTAAGAAAAAGTCCAGCAGCAGCGCTTCGACAGAGAGCAACTCTGTTGAGTCGATCTCTTCGTCAACAGATCCTTGCTTGTGAAGTATGCATGCCAGTCCGTGTTATGTGTTCTAACATTTGTGCAATGCATGCATGCATGCATACTGGTGTCATTGGTAGAATGACTCGATCTATATAGTGTACATAAGCGGATTGTCGTGCACTCTATTTGGTCCACATTGGTGTGTATTCAACCTAGTGCCCACAAGGATGACAAGAAGAAAAAGAAGAAGCAAAAGAAAGGCAAGGGAAACAAGAAGAAGGACAAGAAGGACAAGAAGGAAAAGAAACTGACCCAGGAACAGAAGGATAAGCAGGCACAGAAGGAAAAGGAAAAGCAGGAGAAAGACAGGAAACGTGATGAAGCGAAGCAGGAAAGAGATGCAATTTCAAAGGCCAAGAAGGCCAGCAGAATGTTCGTACCATCGTTTGTATGAAGCCCATACGAAGTTCAAAGCTAGGGGGCTGTTGTATAATATATAATCGGGTTGTAGCTAGGGGTATATTGCAAAGACATGTTCCCTGCAAAACAATTTTCCCAGACCATCGAACAATGACAGCTATCAATAATCAAACCATGCAGGCACAAATAAGGCTGATCGATGATATCATGCCTCCTTGTGAACCCTGGTTCTTGTTTGGGCACGTATACTCACCCAACAATAAGTGATTAATATGATTACCCCATCGCTACAAAAATCTTATCTTTTAAGCCCAAACAAAACATCTTTGCAGGTGTTGAATTCCGTCAGTGACCACATCACCAAAGCCTCGGTGAAAGCGCAGCTCATCAATGGCATGTGGGGCCTCAAGTCAATCGCAGATTCAGTACTGGTCAGGGGTGTGGGGATTTGATGAATATATGTGTTGTATTAAAATTAAAATATAAATTATACGTAATAAACTCTCCTAATTTATCGGTAGTCAATCATATCCCGTATATAAATTATAAAGTCAAATAGTAATCGTAATAAATAAGATTTTTCAATAATACAAATGTGGTATGTGTAGATCATAGAATAATGTCTTTTTGAAATACAACGCTAAATCATCTAATCGTCACACATATGTTTTTGATATTCTCTCCGAACATGTTGGCGACATTTTTTTTTCGGCCTCACAATATGAGTATTTCATACCCATCCCAGCTGGCCAGTATTTTATGGCAAAATGATCAATGTTCAATTTACAATTATATTTATCTTGTGAGGCCGAGAATTATAATATATATATATATATGGATCCCCTTCAGGATTTTGTTTTGCACTGTGGCACTCAATCGGTGCCGCCAAATGGGGTCCAGCTGTGATTGAAGGGATGCTGCAAACCATTGGGCAAGGCATGAGTTTTTGGGTTTCAAAATTGGGAAGAGACAAGTACTTCACTATCTAAAACAAGTGCCAGTTGCTACTTTGGGGTCTTCTGATGCCAGTTTTGATCAAATTTCATTTGATCGGTTCAAGGGACATTAGCAGCCATCATGTGGCATACAATTCATATTATATATATATAGGATGCGTACAATGATCATCAGTGGCCCTAACCAGAGAACCACGTAATACAATCTTTTGAAAGAGGGGAAGTATCCCAACTGTGAATCCATCAGGTCCAAAATAATTGCCCTCACGGGTCTATACTATAAACCCAAAATATGTTACAATACTTGGTGGTGATACCAACAAAGCAGAACACTTTTTAGGGGTGTATGCAGGATCGCTTGGGTTTGGGTTGTAGGATTATGGGATATCTTACCCAATTATTTGAACGATTTACCAGTTCTGGTGATATAGCTTGGGTGGTTGATTTCTTAGGGGGAAATTCCAAGAAATCAAACAAATTCAAACAGTAACCTCCATTCAAAGGATTTATTTGAGTCTCGCATTCGGGTCATGACCAGTAAAAATTATCGGATTATATATTTTATGCAGGCATGTTTGAAATATACCCACAGTCAACATGGTGGATGTTTCAAAAAATGACATATCTTGAATATTAAGTTAATTCCAACTATCCAACAGTCTGGTACCATTATAAGTTGATGAATTGAACCGCCCTGTGGGTTTGTATACATAAGTATTTTATGAATATACATTTATTTATTTATTATATATTATATAAATATATTGGCATGGCCATCCATTCCTACCATTCCCATCCCAAATCTGGGGGTTCCTCGATCGATCTCGGTTGCCAGCTCGCGAGGTGTGTGAGCCTTCGCCGGGCAATCCAACCAGATTTCGAGCATCTTTGGACGGCTCTGGTGGAAGTCAGGGATAACTTGCAGAATGCAATTGACAAGCGGGAAGTTCTTTTGATTGCATTATGGGGATATCCAGCAACACTGTTGTCCTAGCCATTTGTGATGACAAATAGCGATAGAAAAGGTTTATCAGAAATACAGGTGATGTGATATCACACACGTTTGAGAAACCGCGAATATACATGTCATGCATGACATGAATGATCAACATTCTGGGACTGCATAAGAGAGAGATAGAACCACCATCCCTAAATCCCCCTAAATCCCCAAACATCTCATCTGAGGTTCAGGGGCTTGAGGCCTATATGAAGGCGTGCACCCAATCCGAGAAGGAGTACAAGGAGTTCCTGACCAAGACTAACCTGAACAAGTGAATTTTGATGTCGATATATCTATTTTGGGATGGGCCCGGCCATGGTAGGTCCTAATCCATGTCTCTGACTTCTGTGTCACCGAGTGTTGTTAGCGTTCTTGATTACCCTGCCAGAGGGTTGAACGGTGGCAGAACCAGGGGGGCAAAATTTCCAAACTTCATTCATATTTCCAATTCCATTATACTTGCCAGAAGAACACTTCGAAACAAATAATTTTCTGATCTAGATAGATATGATTTTTTACATCAACTTGATCAATTCATGAATTCAGCTGATCTGTTTACATCCTCCCTGGGCTACATATACATGTTCTATGGGGGCAGGTGCGTCAGAACAATCGGCGCCACGTGGCACAGGGTTTTAGCTTTTGAAAATTCTGTACTTCTGATGACCTTTAGCCCAGAAAATGTGAACGGCTGGTCACTGAGCGTGTACTCAAAGATCGATCAAACAATGGGGTCTTGAGCGAGGAAAAAATGCACTGCCCAATCTGTGTGATTTGCATATATATATATATAAGGTTGATCCGTTATAATTTATTACATATGTCAGCTCGCCCCATCGCAGATGTGGATGATTCGCTAGCTGTGCGATCTGCAGTCATGGAAAATGCCATGGATGATGTTCATGGTGGTGTTTCTTGGCTACAGATGGGGCCCTAACCAATCTCAAAACTATCAATGCTACTCCATCCCTCCAAAAAAAATGTTGAAGAAAATGATTTTGTGTCGGTGGAACCTCATTGAATTAGTTCTCACTTGGGGACATTTTAAAAGTACTTCCTTCCACCTGCACTGTCTTTGCCATGACTGAGGCTTCTACAGTGGGGAAAGCGATGAGGGCCGTCAGAGCTCATGTTGCTGATCCTTTGCAATCCGTGGCCAGGGGCAGGGCTTATCAACGACATGGTGAAATCATAAGAAGGGCTGGGGATATCTTCAAAAAACTAGTTCACACATGTTTATGTTGAGATTCAATATGATTGCACACATGTATTGTAATAAACACTATACTAGATAGAGTAAATCACTTAATAGACCAACAAGACCCCATTCAACAGGTTGTGTTTTTTCTTTGAGTCACAGTGGCAATTTATTCATGCCAATTTCATGGTATTTGGGGAAACTGGTGAATCCAGATCAGAGAAAACCCTTAGTCCATCAAACCTGAATCACCCATTAGACACATGTCAAGGATGTTGACTTGGAATTTGGCAGGGGTTTGTTCCGCAGAAAACGTTGAATCTTCCATTGTTACATCATCGATTATTTTAGGTCATATGATCAAAACAATATAACACTAGCTAATATCACTATGTAATAGGCTCTAGGGATACATCCAATTATGATGATGCATCGATGGAGATCTCTAATTCGAATCGGTTATAATGATCTGGATGATATCCAAATTTGTACCATGGTCCACTAAATCAAACCACTTTGCAAATCAAATTTGGGGTGCCCAGCTCCAAGGTCTTTTGGGGTTCCCTGGTGCCGTGGTCCTCAGCCCCCAGGGTTGAACCTCCATTTTGTTTTCGATCGGCATGTGTGGTTCTTTTTACCTTCGCAAAATCATAAACCCAATATCAAACCCATTGCACCAATTATCCCAAATGGTTTTGTCACAAAACTTAATTAAAACAAATAATTGACCATGAAAGATCCGATGCATTTTCAGTAGCCCCAAAAGATCGATGTTTTATGAGGTATCCCCTCCACTTATTGACAACATAATATGATGATATATCAGATCGATACTGTTATCATTTCTCTTCATCTTTGTCGATCCTGATATGGGTGCATGACCTGTCTCAGCTCATTGAGGATAGTGGGGGAAAGGTTATCCATCCTATGGCCCGAAGATTGGGATCTGTTTCTGGTCGCAACAACTCGAGGGATTGGTGGAGGGCTCTGAACGGAGGACCAGTTTCCTGGTATGGTTGGTATTTTTTCCAGGTACCCTGCTGTAACCCAAATCCAAAATAGTTCAATTTGATTATGGTTCATAATGCACAGTGACACATATATATGCTAATTTATTTGATGGATATAGCTTATATATAATATAATAATATAATATATATATGTGTACGTAATATTGTCTCCTCCCAATCCTACTAAAAAACATTTTTGGGCATTCGCACTTTTTTGGAAGCTAGCCTTTGCAATTTGCATGTGTGCTTTTTTGGAAGCTAGCCTTTGCATGGATGAGGCCATTCAAACGATTCGCATCCCTGTGAAATTCACGGACTTAGCGGATGGAAGCGAGAAGTTTCAGATTCAAGAGTGGCCAATTCTTGATCCTCACTCGGTGGTGAGCTTCTTGTTTGAGGATGCGAAGCTGTCAATACCACAGCAAGCCATCCACAGGTACTGGGAACATCACTGCCGCTTTGGCGAACCATGGGCGCAGAATACTGCTACGCATGGTATGGTGCCGCTTGGACTGTTTGGAGATTCGGCAAGGGCGTCCACGGCGTTCGGCCACGTGAATGTCGTTGGCATCTTCATGAACATCATCCTGTTCCGACCAAAGAGTATCCGATTGTCTCGATACTTGCTGTTCGCGATCGAGGATGAAAAGCTTTGGGGACATCATACCCTCAACACTGTGTACAGGAGGGTCTGCTGGAGCTTGAGAGCGTGTTTTCAGGGTATCCACCCATGCTATGACCAATATGGCAAAGAGTTGCCGGCCCGGTTGAAAAAGGTTGCCGGATCCCCCCTTACCTCATCACACACCAAGTTTGTTGTGACGGAGGTGCGGGGAGATTGGCAGTGGCACAAAAAAGTTTTTCGATTCCCTGGCGTCAGTTGGAACGGCCTTTCAATGTGCTATCATTGCCGTGCCCGTTCGAAAGGCCAATGGCCTGACCTGTACTGGAACCTAGGAGAGACAACTACCTGGGACCAGCACGAGTTCACTTTGGCTGAATTTCTTGAAGAGCGGATCCCTTCAAGGGGAATTTGTTTTTTGGATGTTTTTTGAGCAACATGTTCTGATTTGATTGCTCGAAATACTGAAAATGGCCAACATGTTTTTATATATTAGATTCATGTTGGTCAATGGGACATTGCCCCTTTCTTAGGTCCACTGATTCAGCTGCCGAACTTCCATCCAAGCTGCATACGCTGGTGCCTGATGCATGTGTTGCATCTAGGTCTGCTGTTCACAGCAAACGGCAGTGGACTGAACCTTGAAGAATTTCTGAAAATGTTTCTCCATGTTGGGGGCATTCGGCTTTCACTGGATTGATCAGCGTGATATCACAGGAAGATTACACCAAAGAACATGTTGTGCCTGGTGCATCATGCACACATTTTCGTGTTTGACAAAAAAACAAAGGAATCTACTTATCCGAGCTGGATACTTTGGCGCTGTTGGTGACCATCCGCGAGCACTTTTGCTGCTTAGAGCATATGAGCATTTCAAGGCGTTTTGCAGAAGCAAGAAGATTGCATGTTCGCAGAGTGCTTTCAAGGAACGCAATGTTCCTTGGAGACATGTGCAGGGTGTCCGCTGGAGTGGGTTGGCACTAGCAACATGATCAAAGACTAACTCCGCTGTGTGAAGATGTTCTGGACCGGGTTCCTTATTCAACTTGTTTTGTAATTTTGTACAAGTTTTTTGCAACGCAGGGGATGAACCCTGAACATGTTGTTTTGGTACTTTTGTGGTATCAGCTAGCCTGTTGGTCTCCCATTGGTCTCCCATTGGTTGAAGTCAACTAATACGTCCAGAACTGTCTTCATGGAATTCAGCAGCTAAGATCTACAAGAAGAATGGCGATATCTCATTGTCTTTGAAGGCATACAACGGCCGATGTGTCCTGGCCTGGCTTTCAGAGGTTGTTTATGAAGCCAGTTTGAACCCTGAATTTGCCGCTGTCGATGAGCGATTTGATCTGATTGCGGCTGCCTTGACCCTTGGCATTTTCGTTGGGCCATGCGTTGGCATAAAAGGAGCTTGCTCAATCACAATAGTACGTACACTGGTTTGAGTTTGCAATTGGACTGCTCCAAAGCGTGGTCCCATCCGTGCTGGATATGATATTCTCCTTAAAGGATCTGTGAGGCAAAACATTACGCAAGCGTTTTTTTCCAAAAGCTTGCTTGACCCAAGGAGATTTTTGGCCCGATTTGTGGGGTATGTTGAAGCTTTTGGCCGCTATTTGCATCTTGGCCTTACCAATCTGAGAGTGTGCTAAGTTGCAGTAAGTTCCACCAAGCACCAGACGGAAAAAAACACATTTTGATATCCGTGGAGCCAGTGTGGACCAAGGTCTGAAACGGAAGCCCGAACCATGTATGATGAGGGATTCAACTTTTGCAAGATGCACCTCGTGCTCACCAAAATGAGCACAAGGCCATAAGTTGTTTTTGTGTTTTTGGGGCATTGGGAGATACATTGGCCGGTTCCACAAGCACTTCCCCTTGTGGAACCCTTGCCTGGGCAGGATGGGGATCAGAGAATGGTTTCTTCGTCCAAAGGTCCATGTTGCTTGGCTTGGTGCTTTAATTAGCTAGTAAGAATGTAGCAGGAAACCAGTCAAACCCTTGTGCCCACTGCAAGCGCAAGCAAATACTATAATGTCATACACAAAAATGCTATGACAATTCGTGGTGCACCGGGCCCAGGGGCTATTGCACCTGCTCCGTCGATCGCTTCGCACAAGCTGCCTGTCTGAAAAGAAATTGAAATACACATGATATGTTAACTCCATGTCATCCATGCATTCATGGCCAGTGATGCCTAAAAACCTCATAGCTAAATTATAAAGAGGAAAAACATTATATAATAATGGATATTGTATAATACATAATATAGTGTAATTTTGTATAAATATATTATATTATATGCCAAACTGTGCATAATGCTGAACAAAACTGATGTAGATTGACCTCTTGTGCAATCAGATCTATATGATACATTTTTTTGGGAAAAAATCATTGTATTACTTGTACCCCTGATCATGAACTAAATTCTCAAACATGGGCCACCAGTTCTGTCCCGACCCAGCTTCAGCCCAGGAACGAACTGCCGCTTCTACCACGGATTCGTCGATGAAGACAGCATGGCGTGGCTGAAACGTGCCTAGACCTAGACTTTATATTATATTATATTTTATATATAAATTTCTATATTATAATAGTATAATACCCTAGTGTTCCAACCACAGTGCAAAGAAAGACCGCTCATAGCATAGATTATTACCAAATTGAACATCCGCTTTTTTGTACCCCATGTTTGATTCCCCATTTGATGATGATCAATGAGGTACTTACTTCAAAGCAAGTCCAAAGAAACGATGTTCCTGGATCATGCGGTGCACCAAGCTCAGGCAGGATCTGACGCAGTATGATGCAGTACTGCAGCCTACGCGTGTCAATAAAAAATGAATATATATTATATTATATGTTGAATTTCTTCCAGGTGAAATCTGATTTGCACAGCGCAACTTTCAAGAATACGCATTTTACAGGGCAGCATACACAACATAGGAACATCGATGGATCATGCATGCTTGCATGGATACAACAACACGTACTTCATGCTTCCAACATGACCCTTTTGCCATGTTTTCTGCAGGATTTGGCACACCCATCTGAAGGTGAAGCGGTTTCTTGGCTGTTTGTTTTTTTCAAATATGCGCAGAATGCTGTGTAAGTCACTTGGACTTGCTCTTAAGATGTCCTCAGCGTATTGCAGAGTTTGTGCCATTACAATATCTGAAGTGTGCATATGCCGCATGCCGTGCAAATTACGCAAATCTGGATGTGCATGTGCGCATGCATATGAATTATCCATGTTATTCCATGTTGTTTTGTTTTGAGCAGCGAACAAGGCTCAACGCGGAAGCAGCAATGCGATTGTGCAAGAACAAGGGATGATCAACGCTTGCCTGGTAAATCTTGGGAAAAAGGATGGCATGTGTGTTGTGGTGCATCTGTGGCACATAGTTGAAACAATAGCAAATCATCAAGTGGTCTGATATGCTGGAAGGGGGGGTCCAAAAAAGGTGGTTCTATTAACGACCTTTCTTTGCACTGTGGTTGGAACACTAGGGTATACATATATATATATGTATATATGTATATATGAGCAACCATGGATGGTATCCAAAGTTGCCCATTACAGTACGTAGTGCTGTGTGTTCCTTTCAGAACTTGAAACCACTGGGATTACGGTGGGGATGGGTCAAACCTGTAAGGGATGATCGAAGCCCCTGAAGCCCCTGGTACTGTAGATGTTAACCAGCATTTGGTTTAATGGTAACCAACCAACCAGTGGTTTAATGGTGATTTAATGGGATTTATGGTGATTTAATGGGATTTATGATGGTTTAATGGAATCTAATGGGATTTACCCTCTGGTTATGACTAACAGTTTGCCATGGAAAGATCCACCATTTTTAAAAACGGTAAACCATCTATTTCTATGGGCCATCTATACCATGGCTATGTTAGTCATAACCAGCTGGTAATTTTCTTTCGCCAAGGGCGGAATACGTATACTGAGCAGCTAAAAACATATTTTTAAACACTTTTCTGGGTAACTAAGCATGGGACACTGTATACATACGAACCATCGAAGAAGATGTTAAAACAGGTTCATGGGAACTAAGATGGTCAGTAACTAAGATTAGTTAACATGATCATAACAATAACTTAGTAACTTAGTTAACTGACCATATGATTAGCCATGTAAAACCAACATTGGGGCTACTTTCATACTTTCATCTTTTGCCATAAGTGCGAATACGATCTCGCCAACAGAATTGTTTGGAGGGTATCAACGGTTGTCCGTGTAAAACCAAAGATTAGTAATTAAAAATAATGGTAATACTAATACCTATAATATACTAATAATACCAATTCCAATAATGCTAATAATACTAATAATAATACTAATAATAATACTAATAATAATACTAATAATAATACTAATAATAATGCTAATAATAATACTAATAATAATACTAATAACAATACTAATAATAATACTAATAATAATACTAATAATAATACTAATAATAATACTAATAATAATA
>Ga0126342_10004679_pt1:0-22500 | contig 23505 bp, 24 predicted proteins | sample Cyp1metagenome_FD_92528 | JGI IMG/M metagenome (GOLD analysis project Ga0126342, IMG submission 92528) | Coral microbial communities from Lord Howe Island, Old Settlement Bay, Australia - Cyphastrea 1 metagenome | ecosystem: Host-associated > Invertebrates > Cnidaria > Coral ...
GTAGGAAAGTCGCGAAACACTGTGTTTTTCCAATGATTTGTGGCTCCGGAGGGTCGAAAAGTAGGCTCGCTAAAGCGGCGGGTGCAGAGCCATCTGGCCAGATGAGAGATGAAAAAGTGCACGCCGTTGTGGCGCGAAGCACATTTCGAAGTCACAATGTACAAAACACCACATGCTCGCGCCACTTTTGGAGGTTCAGATGTCGTTTCGCGTGGCAGGCGTAAGGGACTGTGCACCTTGTCAAAAGTGAGCAAAACGTGGGGGTTTTGTCGCATTTCCAAAAACCATGGCAGGCGTGGGGGATTTGAAGAGGATCTGCAAAGATGCATTTCGCGTGGCAGGCGCAGTACAAAAGACATGTTCGTCAGGGCGCTGATTTCCTGAGAGGGGTTGCGTTTTGGAGCATCAGATCTTCAGGTTTGCTGAGATGATTTTGCGTGACAGGTGCAGCACTTCGTATGACCTGGCATCACTTTTTCATGGCAGGCGCAATACTTTAGACAGGTGGAGTGGAAAAAACGCAATGGTACGGGGCTGTCAGCTCTGCATCAACTTTCAATTTTTGAAGGATGTCTCGCAGAATTGATGTTGTCAACTTAAAAAGATGAGGAAGTCTCGCTGAATTGCTTCGTTTTTGATGTTGTCAAGTGCAAAAATTGAGGAAGTCTCGCTGAGTTGCTGCGTTTTTGATGTTGTCAAGTTTCAAAACTTAGGCAGTCTCGCAGAATCGCTTCGTTTTCAAGCTTGCAGATAGACAGATAGACAGACAGACAGAGAGAGATAGATAGATGGATGGATAGATAGATGGATGGATGGATAGATAGATACATCGATCGATCGATAGATAGAAAGATAAGATAAGATAAGATAGATAGATAGACAGATAGATAGACAGATAGACAGATAGATAGATAGGTAATTAGATGAAGGAGAGAGAGAGAGATATATATATATATAGATAGATAGATCGATCGATCGATAGATAGATAGGTAAGTCGGTAGGTAGGTAGGTAGGTAGGTAGGTAGACAGTCAGAGAAAGAGAGAGAGAGAGAGAGAAAGAGAGGAGACCTCAACCACCTTTCGGTCCATCAGTGGATTCGCTCTGCCATCCGTGATTCACAGCAACCAACCTCTCCTATAGGTTTCCTATTTTTGAAACTTCCGCCACCGCCTTGTGCGGTACTACTGGTAAAATGATATGATATGATGACATTATGATGACATTTGAGATCAAATGCTTCCATCGTAACCAATTCAGTATTGGAACAACTGTCCTTTCAAAATATGTGTAGACCAATTCAGTATGGACCACATGTGCTCAGCACGGTCCTTTGTGTTTGCATCATTAGAAAAACATGATGTTGTGAGAGGAGGGGTTTGGCAGGTTAGTGGCAAGCCAAGGGAAAGGCTCGAAAATTGGCAAGAGAGCAAAAACATACTGGGAAAAACTTCAAAAAAATCAAATAGGTGCTGGGAGAGTCGGAGTTTAAAAAAAAAACGGAACAAATTTAAAGAATGCCAGAAAGAGAAACAACAAAATCAAAACCAATCAGACAAAAGAAAAATCAGAAACAATCAAACAAAGTTAGGGGAAAAAACGCAAAAATGGAATTGTTTTTTTTTTTGTTTTGTTTGATCTTGTCTGTTTGGGGGGCTTGTGAGCTCAGGATTTGCTCACAGCTGCTGTGCAGCTGCTGCGGCTGCGGCCACTTGTACTTGTGCGTGCAAACCTAGGAGTCATTTAATTGCCGGCAACAGTTGGCACATGTTGCTTCTGGCACAGAACAGGGACAAGGAGAAAGGGATTCATTTGGGGGCCTAAACGGCTAAACTTGTCATGCGCAAATTGGTCAAGGTTCGAAGAAATTGCTGCATGGAGATTCTGCTGTTCTTTGACGATCCATGGTTTCCATTTTTGGGGCGATATTTTGTTTACAGCATCTTGCATTCCCCTCCTCACTTCCGTCATCGCCCTCCACATCCTCGTTCTCATCCTGCATCCTCGCTCTCATCCTCATAGCTTGGCCGTCATCCCACGTATTGTTGCCCGTGTCATCACCACACCATCACCGTCACCGTCACCATCACATTCATCATCACATTCATCATCACATTCATCATCATCATCGTCATCATCATCATCGTCGTCATCATCCTCATTATCCTCATCATCCTCATCCCCATCTCCATCGCCATCATGACCACTATCGGTCCGAAGAGGTTGTTTCATGGTTTGACCCCTTTCTTTGGCCTGGCATGGTTTCCATTCTTGGAGGCGGTTTTTTGGCACACATCAAGCCCATAGCTTTCATCCTCTTCATTTTCAGCAAAGTCAGTTATTTATAGTTATTTCATGTTATATCATCGTCGTCATCGTCGTCATCGTCGTCATCATCCTCAACAACAACATGTTAATGTTTGTTTCTTGTTGGATTCTCCACATCAACTGCATGCCATCAATGTTGCACCTGCATTCAAGAACAATGTGAGGGGTGGATCTTGGCATGAACCAACCAAGAAGGGAAAAAAAACATGCGCCCAGCAAATACTACCTCAACATGTCACAACTACTTTGCAGCAAAAGAGCAGGCAGGCTGGGAAATTCAATTTGTGTGAGCGATTGTACGACGCGCATTGACGCATGCGCTGGCGCATGTGCTCATTTCCACCTGCAATTTTACAAACTGTAACATGCCGGCGATGAAGGTTCAAAAGCAGACGCAAAAGGTCGTGTCAGCATGTCTATTAAAGTTTGTACTTGTGCATGTGTGTGTGTCTGGGGCACGCGTGTAATCTAAAGCGGCGTTTATTTGAAGAGGCTGCACAGCGGTGGAAACACGGATGTTCCATGGTGTTCCAGTCTCTACTGGCAACCCAGCCGTCTATACTGCCCTGGTTTGCACAGCAGCAAGTTGATGCAAGTTCAGCATTCATTGACATTGCATGACATTGCCTCTTGATTTGGTGTGCGCAGACAAATATGCATGACAATTTGTATGTCTGTGTGTGTGTGAGTGTTAGTGTTGTGAAAGCACCCAGTTTGCAGCACATGATGCCGCTCACCGCTTGGATGCGTGAATGTCATGAATCACCCGCCCGCAAGCAGGTGGTGACAGCAGATGGTGAAAGCAGATGGTTACCCCTGTGAGGAGGCCAGATGACCGCGCCGCCTGAAGTTTAAACCGGTTGGCTTATCTGGAGGGCGCTAGTTTGTTTTCACATGTTTTCGCTGATTTAGTTTCTTTGCTTGGCAGCGCGCGCACTTGTAAATCTAGAGGGAAGTCGCAGACTGGTGCAAAAAAAATCAACATGCACAAGGCAAGTGAGGATGGAAAGTATTTTGATGTATTTTGGAATCGGGCATGAACAATCCCGACTTTGGAATCGCATGTCCTCAGCCTAACGACTGCATGTCTCAGCCTTCTTTGTGGCCGCTTGTCAGGGTGCAGTTTTTTTCAGAATGATTGTGGGTTTATATGTTACAGAGTTTTTTAGAGATGTCAACCTGCCAAAGCAACTATGATACTATAATATATTATAGATTTGATGCTTTTCTGCTTATGTGTTTATATATATATACACGTGTATTTTATATATATATATATATATATATATATACGTGTATTTATATAAATATATATCTGCGTATCTATAAATTATATAGTACACATGTTGCCTATATACATACATATTTACTATAGACTAAGATTAGATAGATAGATATATATATACATACATTTGAGTCTGCGGTTCCAGATTTTCGAGGCTCTGATTGTTGTGCCTTTACTACAATTCAAAATGAGTGAAACTACAAGAAGATGGAGTAGCTACAAACCGACCAACCAACACTTTATTGAAAACTTCCAAACCTTACTGATCCAACTTTCGGTTCGGCTTCATTGTTGTGAAAGTTTGGCTATCCATGGGCAATCAAAACCCGTTTCCAAAAAACATCAAAAATTAAAGGACTGACTGGATAACCCCACAAGTCAGCTTCTTCCAAATATCAGAAAAAGTGTTTGAAGCGGCACGGATAAAGAAGAAGAAACAAAGGAGATGGTGGAGGACCAATCATTTTAAAAGTTGCATGTGACAAAGATTGTCTGTGACAAAGTTGTGTGTGAAAGAGTTGCGTGTGAAAGGTTGTGAGTGAAAGAGTTGTGTATGACAACGTTGTTTGTGACAAAGTTGTGTGTGAAAGATTGTCTGTGACAAAGTTGTATGAAGTTGTGTGTGAAAGAGTTGTGTGTGACAAAAGTTGCATGTGACAAAGATTGTTTGTGACAAAGTTGTGTGTGAAAGAGTTGCGTGTGAAAGGTTGTGAGTGAAAGAGTTGTGTATGACAAAGCTGTGTTTGTGAACGATGGTGTGTGACAAAGTTGTGTGTGAAAGATTGTTTGTGACAAAGTTGTATGAAGTTGTGTGTGAAAGAGTTTTGTGTGACAAAGTTGCATGTGACAAAGATTGTTTGTGACAAAGTTGTGTGTGAAAGAGTTGCGTGTGAAAGGTTGTGAGTGAAAGAGTTGTGTATGACAAAGTTGTTTGTGACAAAGCTGTGTGTGAAAGATTGTTTGTGTGTGTGTGACAAAGTTGTGTTTGTGATAGATGGTGTGTGACAAAGTTGTGTGTGAAAGATTGTCTGTGGCAAAGTTGTATGAAGTTGTGTGTGAAAGAGTTGTGTGTGACAAAGTTGCATGTGACAAAGATGTGTGTGAGAGAGAAGTTGCATGTGAGAGAGAAGTTGCATGGCGCGCCACGCAAATGCTATGTCCATGCCGCCTAATGCCATGCCTGCCAGGCAAAGTGCAGGTGGACGTCGCCAAGCGCCACGCCTGCCCCGCAAAGTGCCGCCGGGGGCGACCAACGGCGACCATGCGCGCCACCAGACCCAGCCCAGTGTCATAAGTGCCCCGCTTGCCACGCCGAACGAAGGTGGATGTCGCCAAGCGCATAGATGTGAGCAAGCAGGTCGACAATGGTGTGTGACAAAGTTGTCTGTGAGCAAGTTGTGTGTGTGTGTGTGAAGAAGTTGTGGGTCACAAAGTTGTGTTTGTGAAAGATGGTGTGTGACGAAGTTGTGTATGTGAAAGATGGTGTGCGACAAAGTTGTGTGTGAAAGATGGTGTGTGACGAAGTTGTGTGTGACAAAGTGGTGTGTGACAAAGTTGTGTGTGAGAGATGGTGTGTGACAAAGTTGTGTCTGAAAGATGGTGTGTGACGAAGTTGTGTGTGACAAAGTGGTGTATAACAAAGTTGTGTGTGTGAGAGATGGTGTGTGACAAAGTTGTGTCTGAAAGATGGTGTGTGACAAAGTTGTGTGTGTGACACAGTTGTGTGTGACAAAGTTGTTTGTGATTGATGGTGTGTGTGACCAAGTTGTGTGTGTGTGTGAGACATGGTGCACAGTTGTGTGTGAGAGATGGCGTGTGACAAAGTTATGTGTGAAACATGGTGTGTGACGAAGTTGTGTTTGACAAAGTGGTGTGTGACAAAGTTGTGTGCGTGAGAGATGGTGCACAGCTCTGTGGGAGAGATGGTGTGTGACAAAGTTGTGTGTGAAAGATGGTTGGGGATGGCGCGGGAGGCGGCGGAGGAGGAGGCGCGGGATACGGAAACAAAAAGAAGAACCCCACACAAAGTTGTGGGGAAAGGCAGTTATATAATCTTTACTCTCGTCACATGAGCTCAACTAAACTGCACTAGATCCAAGACATTTCAAGACGCAAAAAATCCTCAGGGAGCACACGGTGATGCTGCTGTATGGTAGCGACTGACTGAACCAGAGACAGTGGCAACACAAGTCGAATAGTCCCACTTCAAATGCCTTCCATCAAGTTGCAAAGGTTGGAGGCGTCCTCCCCAAAGGGAGCAGCGTGGTCAACGAGTCTCGCGTCGCCCTCTCAGAGGTTGACAGTGAAAAGTGACAACAATACAAGTATCCCGCACAAACAAGACACCGGAAGCTTCACAAAGCATAGATGCTGTAGCATAGAAGTGGAGGAAAGGTGTCTATACAGTGGGTGTCCTTGGAAAACCTATGGCAAGCAGCTGCAGGGTCATTTTGGTGTGAGACGCACGTTGCTTGTGATAGAGATGCGGCCTGAGATTTTCGCTTGCAGCAATGTTGCACTTCCCTTTCTGGCGCGTAGGTTCATGAGGTGCTGTCATTCAACAGCACATCTGTTTGATCTCTCCGCATCCATCCCCTGAGGCTTTCCATACTGCATTTTTTACTGTAGCATATTCTGGCCTAGCTACCAACTCGCCATAACATGCGTGCAACCCCTGGCACTCCTTTCTTCTCGCAGCGATTTACAAAAACACCCTTTCATCTTGACTTCGAGGATCAACCAGCCTCACTTCTCCTACATTCACAATGATTCTACAATGATTGCGACAAGTCAAGGCCAACCGGTTTGGGTTCAGCTTTTCGACTAGGAATGAACACCCAAACATTTGCATAAGAATCACAAGAAATAAATTACTGCCTTTATATTTTGTCTGATATATATTTTGACAGTCTATCTGGCATTCTTTCTGGCATTTTATCTGGCATATTTTCTGACATTTCTATCTGGCATCTGTCATTCTATCTGACATGTTATTTGACATATTTTCTCACATTCTAGTTGGCATTTTATCTGACATATATTCTGACATTTCTATTTGGCATTCTATCTGACATTTTATGTGACATATTTTCTCATATTCTATGTGGCATTTTATCTGACATATATTCTGAAATTCTAAATGGCATTCTTTCTGGCATATGTCATATGTTCCGGTCCATGGGTACCCAGCTGTATCCGGAGCTAGCGATAGGGTTCGGGTGCCCCACAGCATCGGGAGCTGGCGGTATCGTGTTCAGGTCCACGCGTGCCCCACAGCATCCGGAGCTTGCAATATGGTGTTCGGTTCGGGTCCATCAAATGCCCACAGGAAGCAAGGGGCGGAGGAAGGAAGGGGAAGGAAGGAGTTGCACTTTTTATTAAAATCTGGCGACCCTCACTTCGTTAAAATCTAGAAACCCACAAATCCGAATGCACATCACGTAAACCACTTCTTCGAAACAGGTTATTATTGCAACACTCGTGTAATTTTTTGCCCATATACCATACCATTGTAGCCTGTGGAGCGGGGGCCTGGCAGAGTGTGGAGTGCGGAGTGTAGCGCGGCGTAAAGTGTAGAGTGTGTGGTGTGTGCGTGTGCGTGTGGGTGTGTGTGTGTGCGTGCATGTGAATGTTGGAGTGCGAAGTGTGGAGTGTAGAGCGCGCAGTGTGGAGTGTAGGGTGTGGAGTTTGGAGTGTAGATGTAGAGCGTGGGGTGTGAAGTTGGGAGTGGGGAGTGTGGAGTGTGAAGTGCGGGGTGTAGAGTGTGGAGTGTGAAGCAAGTGGGGAGCGTGGAGTGTAGAATGTAGAGTGTGGAGCGTGGAGTGTAAAGTGTGGCGTGTGAAGTGTGAATTGCGGCGTGTAGAGTATGGAGATGTGTGGACTGTGAGGGAGTTAGCAGTGTGGAATGTAGAGTGCGGCGTGTAGAGTGTAGAAAGTGAACATCTCTAAAGTACTGCGCCGGCCACCAAAAACTAAAATCATTCTATGAATCCTGCTCCTGTCACACACTTATGAAATACGTCGGAATGTCACACGCTTTTCAAGCCTCCAAAAGGGGCGACTTTTGCAGCAATCGCCAACGGTACGGCCATATGGCCCGCATTGCGGACGGTGCCAGGGGGAACGGTTGCACACGAAAAAACCGCTTCGAGCGAACACACCTCCACCCCCAGACCCCTAAAGATAAACGAGAACCCTTCGCTACATTCGAGAAAAATGAAGTATTTTTCGATCCACCAGCCATCAACCTAATTATTGGAATCCTTCAACCCGCTCCAATTGTGACAGGTGATCGTCAATGAATTCATGAATGTTGGTTTCATTTTGTGGCCCCAGCTCAACTCAAGCACCTGTCTACATCTGTCTACGCACCAACCTGCATGGTAGCATGTCACGTCGGGCGCTCCCACTGTTCACCTGTTTATATCTGGATTTCGGCGCCTTCAGTCCTGGCTCCCATTTGTTATTTCGGGAAACTCAGTTCCAAAACTCCGATGGTTCAGGGACACTTCCTTAATCAGATTCCGTCATCAGTTTGATAAGATATGAGACCTACCCCACATCCCCCAGACAACGAATGACAACGATGCGTATTTATACAGGTTCTATGTTGTTTTACAAGAACGAAATGGAACGAACAATGTCCGAGAGTCAGCGATCTGGCGAGCGCGCGCATGAAAACCATTGAAAACCATTACAGATGACTATAGATGACTAATAGTTTGGCTCAGATCGTTGGGCCGAGGTTTTTCACATGCGCCAGTCGCACCCATGGTTTGTTTTCATGAGAAGCAGATTTTGTTTCATTCCCTTTAGACCGTTTAATATAGAACATGTTAGCGTAGCTACTCCACAAAAGAGCGTATAAGCAATATGTCGTTTTGATGGGTTCGCGTTACCAGGTCAAACCAGTGCTCTGGCATATTCCAGCATACTTTGTCGTTTGGGTTTCCTGGTTCGCTCCATCTTTCTGTTACTGCCTAGAAATCTCAGAATGTCTCAGATGTTTCTGAAATCCACCCTCAGCGGCAGTTGCCACGGTCCTATAGGCTGCGTTTTCCTGTTTGCCTGTGATGTTTTTGGTGTTTTTGCTCTTTCGGCCTGAACCAAGAAAGGCGCATGCTCGTGCCTGCGAAATTTGAGACAACTGCCCGCCGAGGATTCCGACAGCGGTGAGGACTAGCTGAAAGATCACATGTTGCATGCATTCTACTTTACTTGTGGCAAAACATACGTTTCACAGACGTTCTACTGCAACATGTCACAGAAGTTTTTTGAATTTTGGCTCTCTGCACATTTCAAACATCCTTGGCGCATCGCTTTCATCTATCTTGCCATTGAGCATTCTGTATTTGATTGCATGTCGCACCGCATAGTCTGTGGCGACGTTGGCCCGCTGAGTTGAGGATGTTAGTTTTTGGCCATGCAAGGACAGTGCTGAGGAAGCTCAAAAAGACCACGTGGTGTGCGGTGCCCAATATCTGTCACGGCAGCATGCATCCTTCAGCATTTTGCAAGATTTTGTTTTTGTTCTTGTCGTAGATTCACACCAGTACCCGTCAGTAGCATAGAAAATTCTTATACATACACGTAGGCCACACAAATGACGGACTATGTCACGAATGCCATAGTTTTTTTATTTCCATGTTTAGGAAAAGCAAGTGCATCAAAGATTATAGCAGGACTGAAACTGTCACGTCTCAACATGGCAACCACTTCTGCTCTTACCAAATGAATCTTGATATATAATGTGTCCTCAGTGTCTTGACTTTTAGTGTCTTCCCAGGCCTGACCGCTTCGATCGAGACATGTGCTTGTCAGCCAGCTCAAGAGAAAGAGAGTCACTGCAAGAGAGTGCGGACAACGGCCCAAAGCTTGCCAAGTTCAGGTGTACCAAGCATCATCAAACACGTTCCGACACAGCGGGTGGACACCTCCCTCAACATGCACCATGCAAAAGAATACAGAAGGACCGGTTGTCTTGCAACGATCGCAAAAGTAATCCTGCCTCTCGGCTACAAAGGCTCCATCAACAGCTGAAGCAGAAACCGGCTCCAAAGCATTTAGCCGCCGACTTAGTCAAGTTCATTGGAAAGAAAATCCGAGAAATAGTGGGTGCAGTGCATGGTCTGAATTTTGGTTTCTCTTCGGGTCCTTTGAGCAGACTGAACATTTGGTAGAAAATCTCTTCCAAGAACTTTGGTCCAGTCTGAGAATGTGAGTCTTTGTTGTGGTCAGCAATGCCGATGCTTTCTTCTTGCAGAAGCATGTCTTCGCTGATGGGTCCATATTCTCAGTTGCAACTTGCGCGACAGGCAAAGGCGTTGGACCCTGAAAGCACCAGCGCAGCGGCACAGGCTCCCTTCGGCCAGCAGGAAATTAGTGCTTAAAACTCTTTGTATTTTACACACATATATATATATATACATAGTATATACACATATACCTGCAAAATGCAAAATTTCTGGCGGTTTCTGGCATGCAATTATTTTACGCTGCTTCATTGAAAAATTGTCGTTTCAGGGAAAAGACTCGCGCTACCTCCAACGAGAATGCGCACATACAGAAAAACACATCAGGATCTTCGGGCAATACCATGTATGGAGGGCTCAAGCTTTGACCGACGCCATTTCCAGGAAAAACCCAAGTGCTGCACCCCAAGTAGGATTGGTCTCCAGTCTTGGAGGAAGCTCATTGATGAAAGCTAACCACTCTCAGTGGAAAAACATCGGATCATCCAAGAGCATTCATCCAGTCACAAGTGCAAAACCATGGCTCTAGACGCGACTCTGAAAGTACCAAAATCATATGTTTTGTTTATGCTATTTCCTACGCTATTTTACGTCGTTTCAGCGGGTTTTTACGCCGTTTCAACGGTTTTTTGAACCGTTTTTGTTCCGGCCGTTTTTTTGAAAAAACGCATCTAGGCTCTTGGCAATCCCCACCATTGTTGGAGAAGAAACATGTCCACACAGAGCTTCATCGAGGGCTGTGTTTGTGATTTGACTACTAAAAGATTCCCGCATCATTATATCTATACAATCCTGATTGCCATAAAACCGCTTCGGCCTCTTTCCATGACGCTATTCATACAAACTCAGTTAATCATACTGTTCCTAGGCACAAAGTTCCACCAATACAAAAAAAAACAGAAATTCCTGAAACAGCAGAAATTTTACATAGATGTGTACACACATATATATATATATATATTGATACATATATATATATATACATATTTATATACGTGCACACATATGCGTGTGTGCGTGTGTGTCATTGCGTGTGCGTGTGTGTGTGTGTGTTTTGTATGTGCTTTAGCGTAGGCAAGTCAATAGCAGCAGGCACACATCATAAGGTGTTTCAAAGCGACGCAAAATTAAAAGGAAAGCGGCACTTATCCTTCTATGTCGTGAAACTGTCATAGTGTGATTCTGTGCTGTTTTTAGTTGGACATTGCATCCTGATTGAGCTAAGCAGCAGGTCCCATAAATGCAGAGCAGAAACACTGAGGGATAGCGCTGACTAGGCTAACGGCCGGATAAATTTGACCTCAACAGCGTCTTGCAAAGGTCAGAGGGGATCAATCTTTAGTTTCGCTGTGACACTCTGATCAGCCGGGACAACAACCACCACCACATCACTACACCTTAGCTGACATCACCCCACAGATCAGAACCCGGGACACGCATGCACCACCACCGGGACACCACCAGGACTCACCTCGCCCGCAATACCAGGCGACCATGAAACCATCCAATTATGATAAATTGGTAAATTTGTTAAATTTGTTAATGAGTAAATTTGTTAAATCCAATTTTGTCTTGAGAGAAGACACTGTTGCCCCACGCTGTGACTTTTGGACTTCGCAGGAGTTCAGGAAAGATTGAAAGTAACAGTTTATTTTGCGAGAATGGCGGTTTCCAGATAGCAAAAGATAAATCATGATACATCAAGAGCCACATGTCGCAGCTGTATCAAGTTGTTGTGCGAGAACACTGTCACGCTGACGGAGGTCATGCTGTAGTGCTTTCGACAAAGTCACCATTTTTGTTCTTTGAGTCACTGACTTTTGGATATTTTTGGGAGTCCGTCCACTTCTCATAAACTCACAGAGGTTTACAAGTCAAGTCAGAGTTGAAGAAACGAGTGCTGGTTCAGGATCCTGACAGCGGTGAGGACTGCGAAAAGCTTTCACGCATGAATCATGAATCATGAAATCATTCAACTTCAATTGTTGGAACTGTTTTTACCTAAGGAGTGGATTACACTTACTTACTCGTACTGTATTACTTTCAAGTTCCCCAGGTTTTTGTAAAAACATTGAGATTGAACTTTGCAAATTATGTTAGAGCAAGTGTTCCAGTATGCAAAGCAGCATGGGAAAAACAGCCTTGTCATGTCTTGTCATAGCAGTCATAACATGACAAAGAGAGTACAGACCTGCATCGCCGTGTACCACCACCTTAGCATGCTCACGTAGCTCACCCAGGCTGTGTCTGCCCCACCGCGTCACTGAAGTAATTACATGGCGGTGACACGCTTCACATCGTTTCACTGCGCTTTAATGTGGCTTGGAGATGTTTGGAGCACAGTTTCTATCCTTGCAGGACAGCGCTGAAGAACCGCAAAAAGACCAAGTGGTGCTTGCGGCCCAAAAGCGAAACGTCTCACTGAAATTCACTGAACATTTGTTGAAGTCGCAGGCAATCTCTCACGAGCACTTGACAGGGCACCCCATTTGGATTCGAGAGGAAACTCAACTGGATTCGAGCTAAAATAAGCCAAAATAATGTAGAAATAATAGAAATAGAAAACACCAAAAAAAGTCCGCATCGTGCAAAGTCACAAGAATTAGCAACAGTATGCGGAAGTCTCCACATGTCTGACGGTCAAAGAATGCGCTTTGCTTTTCACTTTTTTCCCGGTGCCAGCTCAACCAAGGCCAGACCGCTTTGACCGAGATATGGATTTGCCAGCAACTTTGTTTTCCTCAAGCGGCAAGCATTCCTGCAAGCGCGTGTCTTCAGGGTTGCAATACTTCGGAACCGGGATGAAATGGAGCTGCGATGATCACAGTTTGTAGTGTGCGAATGTATTCCGCCGCAACTCAAAAAGACCAGAATCGGCGACTTGTGTTTTGCACCACAATGCCATCCTGAACCCACCCTTTCCAAGCACAAAGGCTCCATCAACGGCTGAAGCAGAAACCGGCTCGAAAGCATTTAGCCGCCGACTTAGTCAAGTTCATTGGAAAGAAAATCCGAGAAATAGTGCGTTGTGCAGTGCATGATCTGAATTTGCCGATGCCTTCTTCTTGCAAAAGCAATCTTCGCTGATGGGTCCATAATTTAAGTTGCAACTTGCGCAACAGGCAAAGGCGTTAGACCCTGAAAGCACCAGCGCAGCGGCACAGGCTCCCTTCGGCCAGCGGGAAATTAGTGCAGTGTGCTGTATATACAATATTTAACCCTCTGTATAGCTCCCTATAAGTGGATATCCTTTGCATCTATAAAGTGGGATTCCGGTCGCCGCTTTAGGGGGATAAAGCCGCGTTTCTGCGCAAAAGACATGCCCTGGATCCACCAAGATAACCTTGTACAACGTTGGGTTTGGGGTTTATACCCGGCTGCTCTCCCACAAGGAAACAACTCAATATATGCGGCAATGTATTTTATGAAACATTGGTTCCCTTCAAAGCATGGCCACAACATGTTTCACTATGCACATTATAGGAACATGTCTCCCCAAATGGTTTTGGAAAAATATCTTTTTTGCTGGAGCTTTAGAAATGGCGAAGAATTTTATAAAGGGCAGATGCCCCTTTAAGAGTCATTTATGGGCCCAGGGTTAGTCATCAGAAGGGCTACTCATCACATCATGGCTGCAATTCAATAAACTGCTTTTTTATTCAAAAATTCCTACATTCCAATCAAAAATATGCTTCCATACCGAAACATTCAAAGTCATTCCTTTTCAATCCCCGGTGTATATCCCCCTAGATGCTTTTGGGCCCAGTCTATGCAAAATAGTCTGGTACCAGGAGTACCGTACAAGGTGGTGACGGAAGTTTCAAAGATAGGACACTATAGGAGAGGTGAGTTGTTGTGATTCGGACCGAAAAGTGGTTGGAGTTCTGCTTTTTGGACAGGTTGCAGTGGTCACCTCAACCACAACTGCTGAATGTAGTGTGTTGTAGTGTAGCGCAATGTAATTGTAGTTGCCGTTGCAGTTGTAGTTGTATTGTAGTGTAGTCGTACTGGTTGTAGTTGTACGTAGTTGTATTGTATTGTAGCTGCAGTTGATTTGGACTATTTTCTGAACAGGGTCGTGATGGACGGATATATTCATGGATATCGGGATACACCTTCTTTATTCTACGTAGGCTCCGAGTTCATGTTTGGTTTCGCATAGTGGGATTCAACTCCCAACTGATCACTTCAGTGGTCATGTTGTGTTCTTGTGCTGTGTGTATGTTTTCAAATGTTTTCAACTATTGTTTTCATTTGCTTTTCCGTAGGCAAGTCAATATCCGCAACACATCAAAAACAAAGGTGTTTGTTGAAAGCGGCACAAAATTAAAAAGAAAGCGGCACTTCTCCTACTATGTTGTGAAACTGTCATAGTGTGATTCTGTGCTGTTTTTAGGTTGGACATGGCGTCCTGATTAAGATAAGACGTGACTTTCTTGAATCAGGACCCGTAGTGGTGAAGGCGCGTAGATGCAGAGAAGAAACACGGAGGGATAGCTTTGACTAGTCTTTGCAACTCTTGACCAGCCGAATAAATCCGATAAATTAAATCTGACCTCGACATTGTCTTGCAAGGGTCAGATGGACACTGTGATGAGCTGGGACAGCACAGGGTTGTGTAATTCCTTGATGGCTCAACGTTTTTCCTGTGGCTTGGAAGTCGTCAACGGCTGCGTTTCTCCCATGCTGTCCAAGAGGTGACATAGGCGCAGAAATAACACGGGTTGCATCTGTGCAACTTCCTATCCATCATTTTTAGTCTGATTAGTCAGCAGGTGTCTTCGTATGTCGTTGCATTCTCTTGATCAACGCTATCTACAATCACGCAGTGGCTTTGCTGAAGGTTCTTCCAGTTTGTCTAGAAATATGCTGCGAGGCAAGGGATGCAGGTGCGCAATCAGTGCAAGAAGCCGAAGACGAGGCCTGCGAGAGATCCAGTCCGTGCACGGCAGCTCAATGTCCACAGCAGCAATCAAACTTAGCAAGATCCAACCAATCCGCACTATTTCTAGTATTTCCTAGAGAACGTGTAAAGAAATATGCACATACTCTTAAATAATCGAAAATCGATGGGCCGTTCTGAATCATTCTAAATCTATGACCCACTGAATACGCGTGCGCAAGAGGCGTCCAAGTACCCTTGCCCATCCTGTCCTGTCCTTTGCCAAAATCATGCCCTGATGGTTTGTGGAGATGCGCGTTGATGTCAGACCGGAAAATTCATTGCAATGGATTGCAATCAAATGTGAGCGCAACACTTTGATTTCTATTGGTTTCTGGCATCACTATGCATCACTGGTTTCCCACCCTGTTTCCATTTGTCATTTTTCTTCCTTTTTTCCTTACGTTTGTAATCCTGCACAGTATGCAGGCAAGTTGGATAACTTACCCCAGCCACTGGGTGATGCGGCAATGCCTTGCTTTTCTTCCATAGCCACGGCTAGGCTTTGGCCATTCGACTGCAAGAGGATCTTCTCAAAGAGACAGAGGACAATACACAATATACACGGGAGTGTGGCCTGAACGACTTGTTGGATCAAGTGGCTGCCACGGTTCTGGTACGAGGCAACTCCTGCGGCTTCACTTTGCCATCAAAGCACCTCTAAGGTGTGACCTTCGAGGATTGTAGGCTAGGTTGATTTTCTTTGGGGACGCTCTGAGACACTGCAAGGCTAGACATGCCCAATAACTATTTTTTCGGTTTCATACGAACGAAACCAAATAAACCAAATAATGGCCGTTCTTTTAGAGTATTTCTGCTGGATCCCTGGAGACTGTAGTGTGCTCATATTACATAGTTTACATGGTTGAATAATGTGGTTTACGGCAACGCCCACATAGTTTACGGCCGTGCCGGTGATGACAGTGGAGAGTGACATTATCATTCGTCAAGTGTCCACCATTGTGTTAATTTTGCATGTTTTCAGTTTCCTTCATCAAATTCGTGCTTCATTTTCTGTGGAAGGGTTTCCTTGTGTGTTTTACCAGAATGAAACTGTCATTTCTTGATCCCGGTCCTTCTTGCAAAAGTTTGGCGCTTCTGTGTTTCAACTAACCACAACTTTTGCCACGTTTGTTGAAGGCGTTGCCTGTGATGGTTTTTCGCCACGGTAGCGTAGCATGACGCATGTGAAAGTGCAAGAAACACACAGGCATGACGTTTGTGGAAGTGCAAGAGAACGCACACTAGCGAATCATGACATGTGTGGAAGTGCAAGAGAACCCACAGTAGTGTACCGTGACGCATGTGTGAAAGTGCAAGAGACCACACAGTAGTGTAGCATGGCGCATGTTTGAAAGTATCAGGGAACACACAGGCAGGACGTATGTGTGAAAGCGCAAGAGAACACACAATAGCGTAGCATTGCGCATGTGCGGAAGTGCAAGAGAACGCACAGTAGTGTAGCATGACGCATGTCTGAAAGTGCAAGAAAACGCACACTAGCGTAGCATGAAGTATGTGTGGAAGCGCAAGAGAACGCACAGTAACATGATGTATGTGTGAAAGTGCAAATGAACGCGCGTAGCCCACCCCACCCCACCCCCCACCCAAAAACATCAACTCGCATGGCCCTTACAGGCATTGACACCACAACCTAGAATGGACAAGCCAAACTTTTGCTGGACTGCCTCTTAGCTGATTTTGACTCGGCTACAAACCAAAACATGCGAGTCAATGAGTTTGCGGGGCCAACTGTTATTCAAAATAGTGCACTAACGCACCCACAAAATTGATTCCAATTTTGAGTATTTGACCTTCCATGGTTGGGGGTATGTGGCTTCGAGCCATTCCGAATCGTTGGCATTTGAGAGGATGATGCAGCAATTGCGAAACACCTACAAGCGGAAGAAGCTCGGCAAGAGGCTTTGAGTTAGCTTCTTGACAGTTCGCAGTTCTGCTCAGCTCAAAAAGCACAGGCTAGGCAAGATTGCCACAAAGCATTCAACAGTTGCAAAAGTAGAGGAGTGCGTGCTGTGATGGAGAGGAGACAGATGTACATGTTTCCCAAAATACATCGAAGTAACATATTCATACATATTCTGCATTGAGGGCGTTTATATGCATGGACAGTTTGTTCATACATTCTAGTCAGTTTATGTCAATCCAATTACGCAATGAAGCCAGGTGAATCGTGCAGTTGTCGTGAGTGGAACAAGGCTTGACGTGGCTGTGCTTTACTGATTTCAAGTGGAGCGCGTTTTCGTTCAAACTACAGTTTTGTTGACATTGATCAAGGCATAGAAGCCCATCCCGAGAAAAATTGTGCCAAATCGGTTTTAATTACATATACATAAATAAATATATATATATATATATATTAAGTCACAAGCAGATAAAATATTCAAAATTTCATTGATTTCGAAATCAACAGATAGAATAGGGCAAAAATTATATCTGGGTAAACTGGCAGATAGAATTGTTCAAGACCTAAAATATGATTTTAGGAAAAACAACTTCAAAAGCATCATTTTTTCTGTGTTTTACAGATGTTTTGAACAGATAGAATAATCCCCGACCCCACATCATCTCCACAATTCCCAAACAGCAGCCAACAATGCTGTGCTGGCACACTGCAACAACTCAGTTCCTTTTGTTTTTTCCATGCGTTCATTGTAGTCGTCACAGTTCATTCACACGTTCATCCTTTGTTGGTGCACAGATCCAAACTGACAATATACAGAAATAGCTGTACCCTTGGAGAAACCAACAGATTGAATAGTTTAGCAGATAAATCATACAAAAATGGTGATAAAGGCGAATTTGATCAAAAATTCTGGAAAATCATTGATGCCTCTGAAAACCATATGTACATATATATATACACGGATTAACAGATAGAATATTCAATACTGCAACGAAACAGCAAAATCAATTCCATCTGCAAGTTTTCCCGTCAACTGTTTTTGGCTATTTGTTATTTTTAACTTACCCGAAAAAAATGATTCTATTCTATGTGCTAGTTACTGAATATATATATATATGTTCATGATGGCTGAGGATGGTTACTGACGTTCATGAAAAGCTTCATATAGTTTCAACTTGCCCCGATTGGAGACGAACGCCGAAGGGAAGTAGGCAACAAGAGGCCAGCAAGACAGAGAAATACAGAGATTGGAGATATACAAACCCTTGCAAAAGATAAGGCAGGAGGACAGGCACAGAAAAGGAACTGAACACAAAATTCCTCCCCAAGGCTCCGCAGGGACGCTGAATGATGCTGAGACGAAGAGACACAAGAGACACAAGAGTCACGAAAACTTGTCGACGACCTGTCGACGACTTGTTTGCGAAGGCCGCAAAGTCGGCCTGATTTGCTGGCCGCGGCTTCAGCAGTGGCGGCTGCAAGGGAGGCCTCGCCGTGGGGCGTCGTGGGACAACATGGGCCTTCTCATATGGCTACTCAATATCCATGGCTATAGTGAAGATATGCGAAGAAGCTGCGTAGCAGCCTTTTGGATATTGTTTGGCTATCATCAATGCTAAGGCTGGAGAAATATGTTAGGCTCATGGATTAGCTCGTGATTGCCTCCATTGATCAGGAAGAGAGGCTTGCAGAAGCGGAGGCGCCTGAGTTGACTCTCTGTGTTTCATCTTCCTTCTGTTTTGTTTTCTGGCAAGACCACCCCAGTAGCAACTGTTTAGGAATCAAGTTTCGAAACCTCTGGCAGATTCCAGACGAGCAGAGACACGGGGCTTCAATGCCCATGAATCATGTACGGCAAGTGTTCTGCAATGCTCTATTGAACATGCTACAAGTGCGCCGCCACAATCCGTAGCTGCCATGGCTGCTGCCTGGTTCGACCGCTCGTGTCGACTATAGCTTGGATGACTATGAGGTTGCTGTAGATGCTGTGCTGTTTGGCCAAGATTGACCAAGTTTGCTTTTGCAGCTGGTGACTGGTGATTGACCAAGTTTGCTTTCCACATTTTATGTTGTAACTTGCGACCCTGCCATGCGCCCAATACAATTGCACTCTGGGGTGCTGCCATTCAGCAAGCTGCAGGCAGAAGATGAGGAGGAAAGCTGGGCAGAAGAAGAAATTGAGTTTTGGGCTTGGAAGATCTTGGAAGATCTTGGAAGATTCGACGTTGACTTCACCGACTTGACCTGACCTCGCAAGTCGATACTCTTGGAATTCCACCCATCCTTACAGAGAGACTCAACTTTCAGTTTCAGTGCGTGTGGCCGACAGGTCTCTCTAATGCCGTGTATAAGGGTGCAAGAAATCTACAAGATACATCAAGATACATCAAATATATATATATATATATACATCAAATATATACATCAAAATACACAGGCAAATTGAGATAGTGAAACATCACAAATGCCAAGCCACAGCTACTTGTCAGGCATTCTTCCAGCAAGAACTGCATGCAAATCAAGGTGGGCCTTAGCTTCAGATAGCTTCAGCCTGAACACACTGAGTTTCCGCGGGTTTTCAGTGCAGGTGAGAGTCCCCGAAGGCCATGGACTCAGGGGCTGGAAGGGAAGCCTTGCCCGAATCTGTCACAACTTGTTTTGTCTGGAAAGAGAAGGCTTGTTTACCTATGTTTACCTGAGAAATGTCATGAAATGTCGCCAAGCCTGACTTTCCTATCACCACCCCGCAATGCATGGCGCTGTTTATGTATAAACTGTTCTAATGGTATACTGTTTAATCAACAAAGCCAGCCAATTGAGTTCTTGTCACATTGCGCGTGTATTCACTTCACTTCCAGCGCAGGAAATTCTTGAGCTGGCCAAGTGGACCAATCATCAACACACAAGACACACAAGACCTGCACGGTTAAGGTTGCACTGCTGGTGACACTTTGGAGGTGGTATCCCCAAGTTAGGACCTCGAGCGCAGTGCCACCATTGCTGAGATTTCCACACTGATTCAAAAAATCCTATGGTAGACTTGTCGTAAAGCATTCCCGGTAAGAAATTGCAAAAGAAGTAGCATGACTCACTGGGATCCTTTCATAGGTTCCTTGCCTAGACTTGCAGATTGTTTCAGCATGTAAAAATTGAAGAATGCATGTAGAGTGAACTTCCCCTACTGTAATTTGTTTCAATCAGTATATCATGCATAGTATAGAGAGAGTCAGAAATATTTGCAAAAATCACAAGATCCAAGCAGCCGCGTGGACAATCATAGACAGTGATAACAGGTGCCAAATGTAAGGAGCACTCCGCATGAATCCCCAACGAGCCATAGGAATATCTAGTACACCTAGTAAAATCCTGTTCTCGCTAGCGTCCCTGTAAAACATTCTAGAATGATATAGATGTCAGGATGACACAATGTGGCAACCGATATCAATTCTGTGGCCCTTCTGATTCGTAGAGCAGTCTTGGGTGAAATGTGCTGTGGTTCATATTGTCAGAGGCTCAGCCTGACTTTATTGGCCACGGATGTCTTCGGAATGCTTTTTCGGGTATTGGCAAATTGTTACTGCGGAAGCTTTTGATCTTGTAGGCTGTTTCCATCCCTCGAACAGGGGCATCGGAGACATTTATTTCTGTAGGAAAAGGATTCGCCCAAATTAATGAAAAGAGAATGCAAAAAGGTCGTTGTGAAACAGGGAGGGGCTATGTTGATTTTTGGGAGGAGGGAGTTGTCGTGTTACTGTAGGGAAGGGAAGGAGGAAGCAAAATCTGGCTCCCGGAGAGGGAGGGGTTGGAACAGGAGCGTTTCTTGGATGACTTGGTTAAGATTTGTTCTGTGGGCCAGACATGCAGGAAGGAGGGAGGGAAGGAGGCTAAGAAGGAAGGAAGGAAAGAATAATACAGACGGGCGCAGGGAAGGGATGGTTCAAGAAAAACCAAGAAACACAAATCTTAAACCAAATCACTTCTACAGAATGACTTCTTTCTTACTGACTTGCTAAACGCTACCCTGCGACCTTGATTCTATAGCGGCTATACTATGGCGTGTTTCCCCACAACTCTTTCAAACACACACAACTTTGTCACACGCAACTTTGTCACACACGGCTTTGTCACACAACTCTTTCACGCACAGCTCTTTCGCGCACAACTCTCTGACACCTAACTTTGTCACACAATACTCTCTCACACACACAACTCTTTCACGCACAACTTTGTCACACGCAACTCTTTCACACAGCTTTGTCACTTGTCACGCACAACTTCATACTCTTTCACATGCAACTCTCTCACGCGCAACTCTTTCACACACAACTCTCTTACGGACAACTTTCTCTCTTTTGTGTGGCAGACGCAGCACTTCGTGACATTCACGCTGCTTTTGTTTGGCAGGCGTGGCAGGCATGGCGATTGGTGAAATCAGTGTCACTTTTGTGAAGCAGGCGTGGCACTTGGTGACACTCACGCTGCTTTTGGTGTGGCGAGCGCGGCACTTGCGGCGCTGAGCTGGCTCTGGTGGCACGCTTGGTTGGCATGGCAGGCGTGGCATATGGTGAGATCAGCGCCACTTCTGTGTGGCAGGCATGGCGCTTGGTGACACTCGCACTGTTTTTGGGTGGCAGGCGTTGCTCGTTTGGCTTTGGTGTCGCGCTTGGTCGGCATGGGTGGCGCGCTCTTTTGCGTGGCAGGCGTGGCATTTGGTGAGTGGTGCTTACGGCACTGGGCTGGCTCTGGTGGCGCGCTTGGTCGGCATGGGCGCCGGCCGCTTTTGCTTGGCAGGTGCGGCATTTGTTGAAGTTGTTTGGCAGGCGTGGGATTGGTGACACTCACGTTGCTTTGTGCGGAGGGGTGGCACTTGTGGCGCTTGGCAGGCTCTTGGCGTGGCAGGCGCACTTACGGCATTATAGTATGGGCATGGTATTTGGCGAGATTAATGTGACTTTTGGCTTGCGTGGCGGCGTGGCACTTGGTGACACCCACGCTGCTTTTGGTGTGGCAGGCGTCTGCATCGTCGACTATCTAGCCACATCTCGAGTCAACTGCGAGACGGCAGAACTTGGCCAGAACACGGCAGAGCAACTTAGCGCAAGATGACCTTCCAGAAGGCATCAAGAGGCTCTTCCTCGCGCGGCGCCCTTTGCTTTGTCAATACAATGAGCTGCACTGGAATGCGTGAAGCAGCTGATGGCGCAGCAATTGTCTTCCGTTTTTGGGGCAAACACTATGCCGGCGAAGCGGAAACTATGAAATAAATGTAAATAGGGACGTAGATTGACGCAACATGCGAAGATCTACGCGCGCTGCTTCTTATATTTCTTTTCCATGTCGCGCAGTGCTGTGGACGGAAAGATGACGCACTTACATGGCAGCAGCCTGCTCTGCGTTTCCCTGATCGATCCATCCATGTCCTTTGCGATTTATGCATCCGGCAGCATTGACCGGTACTCATTGTCAATCTCTTTCTGAGTTCATTTTATCTCACTTGCTGCCACCAGGTACCTCTCCGAACATCGCTGCCCCCATGTTTCCACTGTTCAGTGACGAGCAGATGAAGCAGATGGAGGAGATGGAGGCAAGAGCGCCGCTGATATCTAGAGCCCGAGCTCTTCGTGGAGACCCAGCCTCGGCATCGAGTGGGACGCAGTTGGCCCTGGAAGGTCAGCAGAAGTTCGTCTTTGAGATGCCTGAGGTGAGAAGGCCAGCCTTTTTGGCTGATGAGGAGCAGAGGAGGGGATCTATGCCGAGGACACCTTCACCGC
>Ga0126342_10004680_pt1 | contig 23503 bp, 20 predicted proteins | sample Cyp1metagenome_FD_92528 | JGI IMG/M metagenome (GOLD analysis project Ga0126342, IMG submission 92528) | Coral microbial communities from Lord Howe Island, Old Settlement Bay, Australia - Cyphastrea 1 metagenome | ecosystem: Host-associated > Invertebrates > Cnidaria > Coral ...
CACCCCACCCCCCCCACCCAGACAACCCACAAAAAGTATGAACGCAGTAAAAAAACGTTAAAAAAACCCGCGTCTCTACGGGCGGCGTTAGCATAAACAATCATAGGCATGACTTAGAATTTCAAGAAATCTGATTTCAATTCAAGATCATGCACCTTGGGAACCATTCCTGTACTACATTCATTTATTGGACCTGCAATTTCAATCAATTTCATCAAGCTTAAGGCCTGCTCCCCGCAGGATCCCAAAACTTGAGACATCGAAGTCGCGCCAGATCGCGCCTGCGTCCAACACGAGACTTTCAGGCTTCAAGCTGTCTCTTATCGCTGCTCCGGGAAGCAGCGCCCATTGCAAAATGACACTGGCAAACGGTCCCATGTCCTGTCCTTAGGACCCGCGACCGGTTCGGTGAATTCGGCCAAACATGGCCCGATAAAATCAATATGGACAGGTTTTTGCAACAAACGAGAAGTAGCGAGCGGCACTTAAGCCAAAACGCCTGTTTCAAAGAGGATGCTGAAACCAACATGGTTCACATCACACCAAAGAAATTGCACGAATCCTGAACCAGATCAGATTCAATCAAATGTTTAGTATCGTTCTTTTGCTTGAAGGACTCTTCTATTTTGAGACCATCTGTCACATGATTCAAGACCTTATCCCAACATCATCAAACCCAACATGTTCGACGGCCATCTCTCAGTGCTTCACCATCCCAGCGGTCTGGGTCCCTGGGTCGTCCTTTGAGGCACAGGGATACGGAGAGATTGACAAAGCACGGTGGAGACCACTGGAGCCGTCAGACATGGGATGCCTCCATATTCTCCATTCCGAGGCTAGCAAAACTGAGGCAAATCCGAATGTTTCCAAATTCCAAGCTCCAAAGCTGAGGCAACACCAAAAAGCCAACACACTTTGAACTGACACGACTGCTGTCTCTTGGCGAGAATACAACCCAGCCAGAAGCCATTGAAGTCTTTGTATCCATGCCTAGTTCAATTCTGGTTTGTTGGAAACCCAATTCGAATTGCACTTTAGAGGGGCTATGGCTCCAAAAGAGCGACAAAAAGCTGACTCTGCGGGGTCTGAAATACCATATAGCTGTGGGTAAAAAGGCCTGGATTTGGGGATGTTAAAAATCAGAAAATCCGGAAAATCATAGGTTTTGATCCATCTCCACATGTAGCGGCTCAAGAAGATGGTTTATGGTCATTGACCACCCCAAAAAACAATCCCACACCCGACTGGCTAGATCATCCAACTTGACCATGGCACAAAAAAGGCTGTGTCTGAAAATGGCAACTATACATGTTTATAGGGATTTATATCATAATATATCAATTGCAATATATCATAATATATCAATTTCAATGGGATTTATATATATATGGGATTTATACCCATGACATATATCATAATATATGAAATGGGCAATAGCGACCGGATTCACCATGAAATCGGGTGAAAACTGTGAAGATTTTCATCACCAGTTGCTCCTCAGGCGCTATCAACCTGCAAGGGCCTGCCCCAGGGGGGTAAAATTGCTGGTGATTTATGATGGCTTACTAAATTTGGGGATCTTTTGGGCTCAAAAATTGGTTTACCACATGTTTCACGGGTGAAACTGTGAGCTACTCAATGCTACTCAGCTACTCTGCTTAGATCTCATGGAAAAAATAAGATGGATCGCATGAGGCAGCCTTTCTGGAGGCTAAAGAATAGATCAACCATGATCAACCCATGACAAAACCTAGGCGACTGAGTGCGGTTCTCTGCTTCCAAACCCGAAACCCCAAACCGCCTTCTTGACATGCGGCTCACTAACGCGCACAGATGTCATGATGTTTTTCGGCAGCCGAAAAGCTTCATGGAGGATGTCCACTTTGCTGGGACAACTTTGCTGATTTAATCCTGGGAATCCATGAAAACCCTCTAGTTGCAATCTTTATTCCTCAATGCCTCTATCTCTTGAGGCTGAAATGTCTGTAGCCGCTGATATCGACATCCTTAGTGAAGTGGAAGTCACGCCACCACAACTTTGTCAGGAAAAAAGGGCTGCTCTTCTGCTCTTCTGGCACAAAATGTCGCTTTTCTTGCCAGAAAGCTTAGACTTTTCAAAGAGAACCTTCTTGAAATCTAGGAATCCTGCATCCCAAGATGATTCTTCCAAGTGGACCGTGGAAATAAAATATCATAATATTACAAATCTATCTTATAATATATATATATGTTATATATAATTATATTTATATATATATGTGTGTTACAGTTATATAGTTATTAAATATATAATAATATATAGAAATCATATGAAATCATCATTTCAATGTCCACTGAACTCCACTTTCAGCTCTTTTCGAAACGCTCGGTGTCAGGAACCTGTCCAAAGCGCTCAGCCTGCGAGGTGCCACGCCAAGCCTTAGGGATTTGATCGTCCCAGGAATCGTCACTGGATGATCACCCAATAATTTATAACTGGTTGGTGGTTTTAACCATGGCAAAATATTAGTTATAATAAGCCAGTTATAATGTTATAATAACCCAGTTATAATAATAACAATAATAATCATCATCATAATGGTAAATAAGTTAGAATAACCCAGTTATAATAATAAACCCATTAAATGGTATTTTAAACCAATGATAACTAGGTATTTATATTTATAGCTGGTTGGTGGTTTTAACAATCTTGAAAAATATGAAAGTCAATGGGATGGATTCGGATGGATTACCCCATATATTATGGAAAAATGAAACATCTTTGAAACTACCAACCAAATATTTAGAACCCAGTTATACCTAGTCATATAGATTTATATATAACATTGATAACCATAAATTTACAACCCAGTCCCATGTTTGATTGTGGGAGGGTTTACCACGTAACAGCTGGAGCAACCACTGGAATCTTGGGCCGGGTAAAAATCCCCATGTGTTGGAGCAACCACATAAAATCACAGACGCAGCTAGTCTGAAAGCCATAAATTACAAGGACTTCAGTGGGAATTGGATCAGATTCCACCCGTCTTCAGTCGGGTTCCAGGCATTTTCGTCCACTTTCATGACCACGGCCTGGAAGAACTTCACCACTTCACTGGCACCTCTTTGTTTCATCCTTTTGATCCGGCAAAGGCGAACACTGCACAGTTCACACTTATATAAATGGCCTCCAAATTGAACTTCAATGCAGCCTCATTGACTTTTCTGACCTGGAGCTGGATGTCAATTCAATCTGGGAATACCACCATGACACCACCTTGACGTGGCTATCGCTGCCCTTTTCACACAGATTCCTTGTCGTGACACCGTGTCGTCTAGTCATTTAACATTCGCCATGGCAAAAATATCCAGTGATAGCCATGATTCACCTATCATTTCCCTCACCATTTTCCATGGCAAAATGTTAGATTGCTAGAGCTGCTAGAGGGTAATGTGGAAAACCCAAATATCAACCACCCCCAAGTCCCCAACATCGCCATAAAAGGCTGGGATTTCAACTTTCCCCAGTCATAAAAGGCCAGGATCAGCCAGGGTTGCCCACTTGCCATCCAGGACAGGACAGGAGCGACCTGGAACGATGAACAAAAGCGCCGGAGGGTGCTAGATTTCCTGCCATTTCCTAGTGTTTGGTGTTTGGTAGCCATCTTGAGACATGATTTGATCTATAATTCTTCAAACATATCTGCTATCAACATTTATCAACAAGGTGCTATAACAAAGGTGACAGGACCGAGATCTTTAAGGCAAGAACACATTTTCTTGAGCGCTGCTGTACTTCAAAGGCCTCAGCAGAAGAAAAGTGCTCCAGGGTTTTGAACATCAGAATGACACTGGAAGAAGTACCGACAAGCATCAGGTAATATGATTCCCTTGCTGAATGTGAAGATTCCATATGATTCCCTCGCTGAATGTGAAATTAAATGGCTTCGACCTGCAACCGCTGCAGCCGTTCACCAAAGTGGCAGTCGTTTGCTCAGCAAAAAGGCCAGGGCACAATCCTCAGTGCAGAGATCCCGTGGACAAACATGTCCCCAAAAAGAGGCGACTGAAAATGGGCTCCAAAATGGCAACTCTTTTTCCGAAACGAAAATCAACCGGTTCAAGGACAGCCAATTTTCATCAATTCTCATCAATTTTCAGGCAAAGCCCAACTTGACTCAAAATCGTGGCGGAAGCACGGTAAAAGAATTGCAATTCTTCAGCACGTGGTCCTTAAAGAACAACACCCAATGTCTTGCGTCTCACAACCGTTGGCCAGTCTGCCGAATCATGGAATTTGCATGTTTGATCATTTTTGACTAAGCCATTTGGGTGTCTGAAAATGGGGCACAATCCAAAAAATGGCAACTCTACTAGATGCAAACATGATGATGATGTAACCCATGAATGGAATGGAATTGTTTCAACATTTTCAGACCAACCCATATTGTAGCCCAATCATATGACTGGTGAAAAATCAAAAAAAATGTTGATAGCAAATCCCAATTTCTATCAGAAGTTTTACTTACTGGTGCTTAGCAAAGAATGGACGGGAATGGGGGTTGCTGGGATTCTTATTGATAGTTATTATAGATAATTCCCCCATTCCCTACGAAGCACCAGTAAGTTTATAGTCTTGAAGCGTCTCAGTCCCGTGCATAGCTATTGGGCTCAAAGAAAGGGCTGAGGCATTTCTGCAGCATCTCGCCCGTGCGTGAAGTGAGACCCACCTGTCATGAAACGACAATTTTTTTCACCCGTTGCCTCAACAAAGACATGGACAATTTCTGCATTGGTTTTTACGAAAAAAATAAGTGGAAATCCTCTTTCTTACCATTAAACATGTATGCTCTCTTCCGCTTTTCGCAAAATTCAAATCTGAAAATCCGTTTGTGGAGAGGGAATCCTTTCAAACCCATTGATGTTTTTGAGGAGTTACAATTATTGAACCCCTGGCGAGGAATGATAGATCCAATTACATGGTTAAATCATGGAAAGTCCCAATTTCAGCTGGTTAACTCCCATTCGAATCCCATTCCTGATGGCTAAAATCCCATGTATCTCAGATTTGTCTTCCAAAACCATGGATTCCCATGTGGCCTGAAAGACCTTTGTTCCAGGCTTGTTTCGATGCGACTGTGGTGGCTGAAAGCGTTTTGCTGCGAAGGACCAACAAACTCCAGCATCAGAGAACCAGTACCTGAGGATTTCGAGTGGGTCAATTTTTTCATTCGAGCAACATCCAGCAGAAAAACTTGATTTTTGTTTCCCTTAAGAAATCCTGTTGATCAAACAGTTTCTGAAAGCCCGTTGTGTTTTAAGCAATCGCTGGTCCCTCACCTCTGGAGATGATCGACATTTTTTATGCCAGAAGATTTTTCAGCCTTGACAAATCCAATGGTGTTAGGACTCCACTCGTGCTGTTGGAGAATGATGCTGGTGTAATATGCCTGGCGGATTTGAAATATCCAGATGCCGATCTCAGCAGCAGAACTGGACATCATTCAAGGGTTGTGGAAGGGTGAGAAGGATCATCTCGAACCTCCGAAAAGAATAGATTGAATAGATATCAAGGTCATGTTTCAGTACCACAAAGCTGGGAGGATTGGAAAATAAGTACGAGTATCGCAAAGCTTCTAAAATGAAAACATAAGAAAATAAGAAACCATTTCACCATAATTCACCGCTCAAGACACCCACACTATTTCGAGATGCCACCGTGTCACTTCCCTGGAAACTAGTGCTGGGTTTGGGTGCAAAAGTTTGATATACATCTTTTGGGATGTCCCCACACAGGATTCTGACAATGTTGTAGAGTAAGGCCCAATAGAACAGAACAGTGATGAACGGTGTTTCCCGGATGGTTATAGATGCTATTTACCACATTTCTCGAGGTTCCACTTTTCTATCTATTTTGGGGTTGCTATATTGGGCTTCTTTACTCATCTTCACTCTCCAATGCTTGGCCGCTGAAAAAAAACACCTGCTCTGGCACGTCAGTGTGGCTCGTGGCGATATCCTCACGTGAAGAATGCTTTGCTTCCCAAGCTGCTGCCTCCCATCTACCCCCACCAGTGGATTCTCCACAAAATAGACGCATCAATAGGTCCACCTCCAATTGTTTGTCATGTTTCTGATGTAGTTGCGGATTTCATGAAAGTGAAACATACCATACATAACCTACCATCTTCCCTCTGGTAATTGAAAATAGCTATGGAAAATCACCATCGTTGAAGGTAAATCGAATCTATCACTGGGACATTCTTCTTAACTAAATTCAATTACCGGAGGGCACGTTTGGAGCCGATCAGTTGATACCCCGGCGGTCCACTGGCCAGTGATCTTGATGCTTGATAGTGATGTACCTTGGATGCAATCACAAACAAAGGATCTTTACACAATTTATGGCCGGTTTAACATATCCGATAACTATGTTATCATAATTTATATACAGAAAGGGATGATATCATATTCTGTATATGAATTATGATAAAATAGTTAGATGATGGGGTTATTCTGAGTTATACTAATACGGCTTCGCACCCTGTCTTTCGTGCAGATATCTTTAGTGCCTAGTGTGATTTGAAGGTTGTTTCATGGTGGTGGAAACGTCGAGACATGGTCCTGAAAAAAGGGTTGCCCCAGTTTGTTCATAGGCAGGTCACACCAGCACCTGACCGCATACCATTGTAATGACTCCACTTCAATCTGAGTTCCGTACGCATTTTGGCATCTGCTACAGTCACTACATGGAACTGCACCCATTGGTCGACTTTGCACCAGATTTGATACTGAGATGGTTCACAACGGAATGGTTCCTCAACGCACTCTCAACTTAAATGCAAAACCAGAGGGATAGTGAAATCTGCTCCAGTGGTCGGAAACATCTAAGCAACAAAGTGAGCATCAACGCATAAACACTGTTGCTGTTTTGCCTCAAGCTACGCAGCTTTCAATGCGTCACCGCTACCAACCCCTACGATTCCAGCTCTTCAATCAATCCGCCTCAGCACAGTGACACTCAGAACGGTTGCAATCATTCAGCTGCAAATGCTCGGAAAATTCTGTTCAGTTCCTTCATCACTCCCACTGAAATGCGAATTGGGTCTTCCCATCTTTTCCCCTCAGTATTGGGTGCACAGGGTTTTGCGATGTCTTGCACTTCCTTTTTTAATCTTACTTCTGGCACCTCATAGGAAACAATCCAAACCCTCAGTGCGATTTGGTTCCAAACTTGAGGAACTCATGCACTTAGGAAATGCATCTGCACGCTCTATTTCTTTCAAAGACTCAAGAAGCAGGCTGGCTCAGATGCTACCAATGCATTGCGCATGAGTAGGGGCGATTCCAACGCGCCAGTTCCAAACCTTTTGCAAGGCACTTGGCCACGTGGGATTGAAAAAAATGAAGGCCATGTCAATCAGGACAGCATTTGATGCGTGCAGATGTGCAGGAGGTACATGCAAAATCTGAAACCTGTTCAGCTTTGTGCCCAACTTCTCAGTGCGACAAATGCACTGCAAATACCTTCTGCTTCTTTCACAAATAGTAAGTAAGTACAGAAGTCGAGCACGGCCAATGAAAGGGCAGCAGGACAAACGTGACAACTCACACCTGGTAGCTTGCCACTTGCGTCAAATCCACGGCCACCTCAAACATTGCAAGCCCTGCGCATTTCGCGCATGGAATCATGCTGCGGGCAGCCATGTTGGTTTCCCTGGCCTCTCCAAACAATGCCTCCTGCTCGCCAATTCTGCTCCTCCAGAACTCTTGCGAGTGGACGACGCTGCATGGCAGCATTCTGCATTTGACTCGGAAGGCAACGCCTTTCTTGCATGCGCACGCATTTGGGGCTGCTTCTGCAAGCTCCGTCACTGCGCCAGCAACTGCTTTACAAGCAGAGCCGCGTCAAAGGCTGTCAGCTCTTGAACTGCAACAGGTGCCCAAAAAAAACAACATTGTGAAGCTAGCTTCCTGGCCAGCATGACACGCAGCTCGGCCAGCCCATCTGCCCACTGCTCTGCATCTTATCCCGCGATCTCGCGCAGCTGAAAGCAGCCCCAAGCAACAAGCTAATCCGGCACACCCTGCTCAACCACAAACAGAAACCAAGGGTTTGCTGCTCTTAGGGGCAACTACTCACGACAGGCTGTCATAACTAGCAATGAATCACAAACACTCAGCCAGCAGCTTTGCGCAACGTGGCCGAAGCTTCTGCGGAATCGGCCACCATTGAACTTGGCTCACGCTGGCTCACCCCAAAGTGCTCCCTGACTTTGCTTGCCAAACTTTTCATTTCAGCATTGTGAACTCAAGGCATTGTGCAAAGCAAGGGACATGATCCCTGCCGCTGCTTGCAATCCGCGGCTCTGCCGGCCCGCCAGAGCCTGCAACTCGTTCACAAGCTGGCCTTGCCAGTGCACAGGAGTTCATATAATATGAACTCCTGCGCGCTCGCCAGGCAAGGCCAGCTTGTGATAGCAACTTGAAAGATTTGGATCACTGCCACTTGAAAGAAATTTCTCACACCCAGAGATGCTGCTTCATCACTTCCCACAGGGCTGTGCTGCTGTCAAACATTCCCAACTCAATGCCATGCCGGTTGTCTGCAACGATCCTCCGTTGGGTCTCCCGCAGCAATTGCATCCAAACACGTCTCTGCGCTAAGGCCGTGGCCGGAAGACACCACACACTGCTGGCGAACCGCCAGGGCTCCCCATACAAGCATGAAGGAACAAGGCGCGCTCAGTCGCTCAGTAGCTGATAAGTCAAAGTAACGAAGTAAATGTTGGCAAGAAATCTTGAGCCCAAACATCCGACCCACGACTGCACAAAAGATGTTGCTCCTTTCTTTGAACCAGTCCTTCTCCGTGATCTTCTCCCCTTTGAACCACTCACACGACCCTCCTCTCCATTCTGCTCCGAGTTTGATGCATACATGTAGTTCGTCTGTGCCATCATCATCCCAAGTTGATTGAGGTGCCACCCTGTCCACGGACAAGGAAGCTGAGGCCTCCAGCCCAGGGCGGGCTGCCGTCACAGCAGCCGGGCCGAAGATGGACATGAAACACATGGAAATCAACAACCGAACGCATTGCCCACTGCGCATTGCGCTACGGGCCTGGAGACTCTCGACAGAAATCTCCTACAGGTCTTGAGGCTTAATGGCAGCCTTTGGTAAAAACAAAGCATGAGACTATCATGAGACAATGTCGAATCTTCGAGCAAATGTCAAGACGCATCTCTGTGAACCTTCTGACCTTCTCAGGTTGCACAGATTTGCATGACCGGAATGCAGCTAGCGGGATCGTGACGCGCCTGAAGGCCGCGTAATTCGCGACCGAATCCGCAGCCTCAAAACCGCCACCGGACTCCAGGCCCTGTTCTGTTCTGCCGCTTGTGAAGGCCTATCATATATAATTATTATCATCAGACATCATCCAACACTTTCCTTCAGCAGACAATTCCACTTATTTCCCAACATGAAAGCCGCACCACTGCACAATTTTTATCAAATTTTGGTGCGAAGTCTAGGGGGCCGACTCTCAGATCAAGCCGCTTTCGCTGACCACCTGGCCAAACTCGTCAAGCATCCAAACATCATCCATCAACATCATCCAAGTGTCCGTCTCAGCCACGGATTCTACAAAGGACATGTACCCAGTCTCCACTGGTGCACGTCCAGTCCATGGCCTGGTACCCTTGCAGTGGCCTCGTTGAAAGAAACACCTGGTGCTGCCCAAGGCTTGCGATAGAAAACTAAAATCAAATGACCCACCAGTTACTGCTACTGTAAACATCTGCAAACTGTAGAAATGAAAGCTTCACCATCTTTCTCCGGATGGTCTAAGGACCACCTATCATTGCAAGGGCACTTATTGTTCATTCTCAAAGCATACCCCAAAGTCAACCCGAGAGGTGCACGTTGAGGAAAGTGAGAGAAACACATTCAGCGATTTTGCATCACAAGAAGAAGCACGAGTTTCATAATCACGTCTGCCGAGAATGGCGGACAATTTCACTGCAACAAGTAATGAGATAATAAATCACAAATCATTCGTCCTCGAACAAATTTGTGGCTGATAATTTGAATCGCTGTCACTCCACCAGAAATTCCATGACGTTTCAACCGTGGTTCTACAACTGATCAGCTGACATGGGTCATGGGTTCTAGACATCCAAAATCCTTTGGCAGGAAAGAACCCCTGCTGCAATTCCATAGTTTCACGCAATGGTTGTTTCATTTCGATTCATTTCCCAAAATATAACAATCCAAATGTATCCAAATGTGAGATCAGTCACTCCTCTATAAGGTGGGCCAGGTGCAGTACTTCTCTCCCCATACTTCGTTTGGTGATTGGGTGAAAGGATGAATCCATCTGCCACAGCCTTCCCTGCCTGGATCTCGACACAACGCCACCAGAAATTCCGGCAGAGCCATGGATTGCAAAAATGCCCTCAGCCATCAGCTTTTTGAGCCAGCCCTGCCCTCCTGAAATCTTCGCCATAGGGAAGTTGTTCGCGAAAGGACTCAGGTATCAGATCGTACCAGATGGATCCAGATGGTATCAAAAGTATCTTAAAGATTGCCCAATGAAGTGGTGCGATACGCCAACATCACTCGTCCATCGTTCATCTCAGGCCATGAACTCAATGGTGCAGGGAGGTTGAAGGGCTCTTTCCGCAGGTCGTAACTCTTGAACTTCCCCAGACTTGAAGGTTCCATGGCGGCATAGGCAGACGAACCACCAAAGTTGTCCAAATCTTCGTTCTCACCTGCGAAATCATTCAGAAGTACGGGTCAAACCGTCCCATGAACATCCATGATAATCCATTGTCAATTCTCATCATGAAAATCAAGTCATGATCGTGCTTCCAGTTAAACATTACTTCCCTGGCTGAAAGCAGAGCTTAATCATGTCGAGCTCAGTCCCTTTTCGGGAGTCCATCTCTTGGAAACGTTGAAGAACTCCAACCAGAAGTAGAGATACAAAAGCAATGCGAAAAGCTGCCAAGATACTGTCTGGCCAAGAAGAAAGCACCACCAAATCCACGGCAGAACGTAAGTTTCGGAGCAAATTCAAAGCCTTAGTCGTGCATTCAAAGATACCCTCTCATTCAAATGCGGGCCATCCTACCCTGAGGTAATCAAACATGGCAATGGGAAATCCCCTATCAATGGAAGTTTATAGCTGGGAAAATCATCTGTAAACAGAGGATTTTCCAGCCAGCCATGTTTGGTTACACCGGCGGGTATTCAATGTGAAACCGAGCAAGCCATCAATCTCCTCAAGAATCTGAGCTTGAAGCATCTCTCAAATTCAAGTGCTGAAAGACCTCGGCTGCGACCAAATCTTGAAGCCTGTCACAGTCTGCCAAAGTGAAAGGTTGGGTACAATTTGTGTGACAAGAATGATTTATATAGTGGTTTAAAATGTATAGCCAGCAGGTGTTGAGGTCTTGAAACTGACATAATGAATTGGCAGCATGGCAGGGCTGATCAATTTTTGATGCTATTGCTAGCATTCCTTTGCCTTTCTGCTGCATTTGCCAAGGCACATATCGGACCAAAGCCACTTGATATCCTTTGGGAAGCTCATCTTGGACGCCATCCAAAACATCAAACTCCAACTTTGGAGCGAAACTGTTCTTGTGCACTTCTTTCAAGTGCTTGATGGGTTGCCATGCAATATCCACACCCAGGTAGCGGAAACTCTCAGGTAATCTGCCATCTCCAACGCCCTTCTGCAGTGCAGCAGGGATCCACTCGCCCCAGCCGCAGCCAATATCAATCATCGATTCGACTTGACCTGCAGCTCTTAGTGATAAACATGGCTCCTGTTACCATTGCTATAGATAGTCAGAGCATTTCGCCAACCATCCCGAAACTGCAAACCACCAGCCAGCTATAGCTCAAGAATGGGCTACCAAAAATGCAAAAAAATTAGCTCAAAATGTCTGTTTTCCCGAAGGAAATGGTGAAATACACTGCAATGACCAGCAATTTCTCGATCTTTTGAATGCTAATTTTAGGGAGTCATCCGAATTCTCCGGGTTGTCTTGGCTGCTTCCATTCCAAAACATGAGATGCCCCGACCGAAACAACTCTTAACCCGTCCCAAATTCTCCACAACTCTCTATTCATGTCAGGGAGTATCAACATATCATAAAATCTAACGATTGTCTGATGATGTCTGACGATTCCACCACAAATCCCATATTGACACATGATACATGTTTTTGGATGCCAAAATCCACCACTTTTTTAGCGTTTCACCTCCCACCTGGTGCTGTTTGGAGAAACTGCAGCAGGTGATTCGCCAGTGGCACCGTGATTTCTGCACTGGAGCCGCCACCCGAGAGCTTCCGGCCCCAGTGCCCCGCCGCGTGGATTTCTTCGAAGGCCAAACGGCGAAAGCTGGGCAAGGCGCGCAAGCGATCCTGGGAGGCTGGGAGGTTTTGGAGATGTTGGGAGGTTTTATGGAAGATTTGGTCTGGAATATCTTGGGATTATCTTCATTAAATAGGATTAACACATGGCTTAGTATGGATTGGTGATACCATTGAATTTGGACTGTTGGATAATTCGTGATAACATATATTGATAATGAACTTCTTGGATGGTGAAGAATGCCAAGAACCAAACCAACAACCAACAACCAGACCAAACTCATCCAATTCCCAAAAATCCAAACATATAATATCTATATCATGACCAAAATCATCCATTAACTCCCAAAAGAACCCAAAAAAATCCTTCAAAAGCTCCTCCTGAATTCCAAAAAAAACCATAAATCCATCGAAACATATCTAAACTAACCCATACCCATAGGATCCATGTATGGTATATATGCTAACATTGGGGGTATATTGATGTATATTGATGGTAAATGTTATCATATATAGCATACATGGATCCTATGTCAATCACCATTTTTTTCCAGGGCACATGCAGGTCTTCAAAGTTCGCCTTCACCAACGCCAAGCGGTTCTGCAAGGCGTTGCCACGGCGTTTGACGCGATCCGCCCAGGTTGACACCGCCAGCAGCCCCGACTCGAAGACCCACTGGGCTTTGAGGCAGTTCCGCACCAGGCCCAGCAAGCCGGGCCTGGCCAAGCGCCACTGGAACTTATATAGGAACTGGTGGAATTCAACATATATTTCCCAAGATTGAAAAGATAGAAAGTCAGATAGAAACCATGTCCTTAAAAAAACCAACTTTCATCAGGTGTTGTTCTTCTTCTTTGGCTCATCTCAAAAAAATTGGGCCTTTTGCAGCTCCATTGGTTGGTATTGGTTGATAGATCTCCCATCAGCAGGGCGGCCCCGGCCTTTCCAAGTGCCGAAGATCGGTGGAGTGGAGACCCTCACTGGGGCCATATTGATTCGCAACGGACTCCGCTAGGAGGTCATGCTCCTCACGACAAACGAAATCGTGAAGGTAAACTAAGCAGGTGAAGGTGGAGCCAGTTGTGAAATGTGAAATGTTGTGAATGGAACTCAGGATTGGGTTGAAATCAGCATCTACTTCATCTACTTCTGAATGATCTGATACTGAACAACTCGAAATCTTTGGTGTTTGAATGTCTTTGACATGCTCGATGCAGCTCCAAGAGTCTTTTTCAAGATTGATCTCCTCTTCATCTGCAATCTCAGCCGAGATAACACTTTCAGCTGTGGCCGGGATATGAAACTGAAACTCAAGAGGCCTTTCAAATGCACTTATTGGAACAAGCAACGCAAACAGATTTACCAACGGAAGGCTTTCAGCTCCCAAGAGTGAATGATGTGAATGCCTCCATCTGTTATTTGGATCGATACACCAATACAGCGAATCGCTCGAAGTTGTGCTTCCAAGCGGCAGCCTTCAAAATTTCTTGCAGTTCCATGGACTTTTCTTTCTTTGAAGGTTCAATGAGACAAATTTCTGCACTTCGATGTAGCAGCTGACTCAAAACTTCAACACCTCAGTCAGTGGCAAAATTAGAAAGACTTCCAGCATCTTCCAGCATGGTTACCGCAATGCCAAAGGTGACTCCCCTTTTGTTGAAGCAGGCGAGTCAACCTTGTTGCTTGATAAGTCCATAACGATTCTCCTGCCATGGCACGGCTGATGTTTGGTGCTGCAGCAAATTGCCTCCCAGCTGATGTTTGGTGCTGGAAATTTGCAAAAACGTGGTCCACTTGTAAGGAATTCGTCACACAAGGTCATCAAAAACCATCTCCAAAAGATTACCAAATGCCTATACCACACACCTGCGTAGTTGCAACATGAAGATTTGGATTTGTCTGTTGTGTCGTCAGCATTTTCGGCAGTGCACGTATTTTCCAGAAAATAACAAAGCAGAATCCATGCATCTCGACACATTGATCCTACTGTGGATGGAAGAAAAATCCTGCACCACCAAAAGGATGGTAGAAAACCTTTAAATAATGGGGTAAATCAATGTAAATCACTTCTCAACTGGTGCAGGATTTCGCAACCATCCACAGTAGCAAACCATCGGCCATCGTGAAGAGTCCCATTAGAAATGTTCATCGGTCCACAGACCTAAAGGAGTCCACAAAAATCCCATCTTCTGGCGTTTTTCGAGCTGCAATAAATAGCAACCATTCAAGAAACATAAGGTAAAACATGGTAAAAACAACAACAATAGCATAGAATAGCACTGAGATTGAACTGGGCCTGAGTCTCAGCGCACTATACTTGAGATTACTTGAGTATCTATGGCAAATTGGGACCCAAACTTTATGATGTTTACCCATTTCCTCTACCAGCAACTCACCTAAGGCATAAGGTAATGATACTTGTACCAAGAAAGAAACCTTGTTTTCCATCTATCACAAGTAAGTGACAAAAAAACTGGAAAAACTCTGATAGTCATGACTTAATATGACTTAAATCATGACTGCAAAAAACATAGTCACTCCAACTCCAGGGCTTTAGCCACCCAAATTATCTACATCACCAGTCCCCTGCGCCTGCGGCGCATCTTCTTCAAGAGACGTTGGGGTTGACCCCCAACCAACCAATTCAGCAACCAGCCTCCGGAAAATCCATGGTGGAACAAATGCCATCTGACCGTCGGCAAAAAATAACCTTACTTTGTTGGATAATGTTGGAACATATTGGATGATAATCATTGGATAATATTGGATGATATTTTTTGGATGATATTAATATTGGATAATCATTGGATAATATCCTTCGGATGATCATATTGGATGATATTGCCTGTCAGCTGCAAGTCACTGACAACTGAGAAATCGGTGTAGACAAACATGGAGACTGTCCTCCAAAAAGCAATCCCATTGCAGCAGTTAGTAAGGAGTTGGACGTTTGCGTCTACTGAGGGAAGAACATGTCACCTTCATTGCATCATGGATAGTTGAGAATGTATCTCAAAAGTCATGGGCTTCTAATGGCTTCTCCATGCACGTTAAGCATACATTTTGGGAGATCTTTTCAAGGTCAAGTTCCAAGAACTTCCAATGTCTCCAAATGTACCACGATCAAACACATTACCTAACACGTTGTGCATCTTTCCAGCTGCTTTGGGGATCCTTGATCATGGGTTTTCAGCCCCTTTTTAAACCAACCTATGACTGACCATTCTCATCCATTTCCCAGTGTCTGGGATGTTTCCTGAAATTGGGGTAGCCCCAGTTTCCATGGTTTCCCTTAATAAGTAAGAGAATTCGGAAGATTTTGGAGCCCAAACCATTCTTTTCGAAACCCCAAAACCATTGCATGAATCATTGCATCACGATCTCCACCCCCAGCTGAAGCCACCTGAGAGACGTTCAAAGCCGGTCGCCAGCACTTTGCAGGGATTCGGACCGTTCACCTCCCAGAGCTGCTTGGTCCCTGCGCACCAATCCAGCTCCACTTTCTGGGACAAATCACTGGCCTGGCGACTGAGATCCAGGGAAGGAGACCACAAAAATGGTGCCGTTAAGCAAAACAAGAAGCATCATGGGCAACGTTCAGTACTTCGGAAGACAACTGACCAATTTTTGATGGGATCTTGAAATTTCAGTACCATTCACCAGGGTTTTACCCAGTTTCACCACGGTTTCAACACGAACAACACGAACTCGGTTTCCGAACTGATTGGTTGAGGGATTCATTTTCATCCTCCAATTCATTTCACAAACTCTCTCTAGACCATGGCAGTCAGAGAATCCTAGTTTGCAACATATGGTAACCATCATTTCTGTTCATCACAACATGTCCTTGTTGCTTCAATAACTTCATTAATTTATGTTTTCTGGTTTCATTCCCTATTCAAATCACTACCCTCTGGTTATTTAACATAGCCATGGAAAATGGCCCATAGAAATAGGTGGTTTACCTAACTGAAAAATTGGTGGATTTTCCATGGCTATGTTAGTCATAACCAGAGGGTATCATTCCATGTTGAGCTCCAGCCTCCAGGATTTTCATCATCTCCTGACTTTGCAGCAGCAAGGCGCCAAGTTTCTCACCGAAGGCACCCTTGGGGTCGAAATCTTCACCTGGCGACTTCGGAAATCAGGGGAATCTGTAGGGCGTGGAAACCCTGGAGAATTTGGATCCACAAAAATCAAAAAATCTACTGCTGATCTAATATCATACATATATTACTGCTTGGTGGTTGAGCCCTACCCCTCTGAAAAATGATGGAGTTCGTCAGTTGGGATGATGGCATTCCAAATATATGGAAAAATAAAACATGTTCCAAAGCACCAACCAGATAATACCATATTCATCCATATTCCTAGGACTTGTGAAGCTTCAACTGCTGCACATAATTAGACTTTAAGGACACCCAGCAACTGAGCAAAAATTCAATGAGTGTTTGCCATGGGAAACTCCCCAAAGCTGTCGAAAGTTTCAGGTTGCCCTGCAGGATCCGGGTTACCCTGAGGGCCTGCGAAAGTTGACAACCGCACGCGCAAGCCAGTTCCATCGTGCGGTCGACCAGCAGCCATGCTTTGCAAATATAGAAAGGCTCTGGCATAGATTCCGCTGCTCGGCCGCCTGGGGAATTTTGAGGCAACCAAGAAAACCAAGCTCCAAAGATTCCAAAGTCTGAGAAAAATTCAGGTGGTAGTTAGGTCACGCCCTAATCCACTGTTTGTTTGTTTGTTTGTTGGTTGGTTGGTTGGTTGGTTGGTTTGTTTGTTTGTTTGTTTGCTTTTTTTAATTGCTTTTTGCATCTACCTAGTTGGGATTCCAACAACAATCCCGCTGGGCCAGTGCCAATGGGCCAGTGCCCCACATGTCCACAACGCGACTGTCGCCTGTCTCTGGCTTCAGCCAGGGACTGGAAGAGACATTCCGAGAAATTCGGAAGACCACGGAGCAGTCCAAGCAAAACCTTCAGCTTTCAGCAGTTTGCTAGATATTGCAGTCTGTTGACTGAATGCTCAATGGGGTGGTGGTGGTGATGGTGATGGTGATGATGGTGATTCTGATGCTGATGATGATGATGATGATGATGATGATGATGACGATGACGATGATGATGATGATGATGGTGATGATGATGGTGATGATGATGATGATGGTGATGGTGATGGTGAACCTCTCATCCATGATACTATCAGTGAATGCAACATAAGTGCCCGTCAACTTGTAATTGATTGTCGAGTAATCCCTTCTTTGTTATGGAGGAAACCTCAAGCACATGATCATCAAATTTCACCAAGAGACGCTCGCTTGCTTCAGAACCTGCGTTGCAACGCAGCAGGGCCAGTCGAACTTCAAACATTCACAACGCGCAAATCCAACTGAGAAGACTTATCTGAGATTCCAGCAATTTCCAGATTCACTGCAAAGTGATGAGCTTGGCCATCCATTTCTCGTTGAAGGTAATTCAAATTGGTCTTCATGTCTTCGAAGTCGTTGGAAAAAGTGTTGTACAAATGCTGGACCATGTTCAACACCACTCCTGCGGAAACTCGCTCCCCTACGGCAGTTGACCATCGAGAAGGGTCTTCTTGGAATCATCTTTGGGATCTTTGAACCAGATCCTAAGGGCATTTTTTTTTAAATACCCTCTGGTTATTTAACATAGCCATGGAAAATGGCCCATAGAAATAGATGGTTTACCTATTACAAATGGTGATTTTCTATGGCTATGTTACTATGTTAGTCATAACCAGATGGTACATCCAGTTTTTTCTGGAGGTTGTACCCAAGAGAAATGATGTACGACCCAAAATAGTTGAAAAAGTTGCTCTCAAAAAGTATCACTTTCTGCATTTGTATATTTTTTTTGAGCGTATTATTTAGGGTCCATTCGTTTCGGATATGATTTCTGCTTGGAATCCTCAATCCCACTCATTTGGATTCAGTCTCCAAAGAAATCCGGGCTACCCCAAGTTATCCTCTCCCAAAAATGTTGGGTGCAGGTATGTACCCGGCCTGGTAAACGTTTACAAAAAACTATGGAACATCACCATTTTTAATGGGTAAATCAACTATAAATGGGCCATTTTCAATAGCAAACTGTTAGTTTACCAGAGGGTATTCCAGTTCTCTAGTCCTATGTCTTGCAGGGACTGCGGCGCAATGGCTTGTTGCAACAGTGCTTGCCCATCCGGCCAGCGGCTAAGGTTCACTTGCAGCCTGTGGCAGATTGACCCATGGTCAAATTACATGGGAATTCATGGGAATTCATGGGTTATGGTCATCCCATCCATGGGATTCCCATGAGTTGGAGGTTGGGGGGGGATGGTCGTAACTCACGGCGTCGGCACAGTGAAGAAACAGCATGCAAGACAACGGCAAGCGAACCTTGGTTCAGTAATACACGAGTTGTTTGGGAGTTTTTGGGGGTAAAAAAACTAAAGGTTACATTTTTTTGGGGGGGGCCATCGTGGTGGCTGGAATATCCATTGGTTTGCCAGAAAACAGGGTAGATACAAAGGATAATCAGATTTTCTCCTTGAAATTCCAATCTTGCGGTACGCTCCATTAAAATGAACAATCCCAAATTCCAAACGCCTCCACCACCCATATTTGAAACCCCATCATCTCCCTCTGCCTAAGTTCTGGAATTGATGCAGCAGCCCACACCTGCCAACAAGTGATGTTTCAATCGGGTATTCTACAGCAAACAAATGTGGCAAATGTCTGGTTGGTGGTTTCAGCCCCTCTGAAAAATAATAGTCAATTGAATTATTATTCCCAATATATGGAAAAATAAAAATTGTTCCAAACCACCAACCAGATGTACTTCATTCTCAATCGGTACATCAACAGCATTGGAACAGGTACCAGTTCCAGAAATGCCTGCCATAGACCAAGCCCAACGTTTGGTGCTTAAGCCAACCGTGTCTATGATGTTAACTACCAGTGTGGGTAACATGATTGAACATGTTGCCATTTTTGTTGGTGATTGATACACAAATCACAAACCATTACGACCATTACGAGTTCATTAACCCATCTTTTTGAAGCAAACAAAAGCTTTCCAATACCAACTGTTCATCTGTTCAACATGTCAATCAATCGAATCATACGTGTGATGATTTCACCATTAAAAACAATTTCACAATCATGTTCCCTGTTTTTTTTCAGGGGCATCATTATCATCATTTTGGATGCAATTTTCGATGAACATGGTGGTGACTTACATGAATATGGCTCAAGATGATGATTTATTTAATCAAATCCCATGTGTTGATTGGCTAAATCAGCACACGACCCATGGTTTCATCATTATTGATCAAAATTCATCACCATGAACTCCTCAGAAAATCACCCATCAAATCATTAAAATCCAACAATGTCATCATCCTAACACATGTCCCTTCAAAAACGTCAAAAACGATCAACATCAAATGAAAATCATGAGAATCACATCAACATACTACAATCACTAGCTCGAGCCACTTGAGCAGTGTTCAAAATCCCAATATACTGGTGAGTTAATAATCAATATCATTGGTAATTAGATTTGGTAGTATAATTCCCCAAACTAATCATCAACCAACAGGGGTTGAACGCAGAAAAACTGCTCACTTTGTCACCATTTTCCCTGGCCTTGTCCTGCGCCTGTAGCAGCCGCATCCGCAACTCTGAAGTGACATCATGCAGCTGCACCTCTAAACTCTCCCGCAGGGCCGCATGAGCAGGGCCCACTGATTTATGTTCATTGGGTCATTGGGAATGATGATATGTATATGATATAATATTATATATATATATATCAATATATGTTTATGATACATATTTACATGATATGTGCTGATATGTGATGATATATGTGATGATATATGTGATGATATATGTGATGATATATGTGATGATATATGTGATGATATATATGTGATATGTATGATACTGTATATTTATACGTATGTTTGATGATTTGTACATATTATAATGGTTGTTTCATAAACTCATATACATAATCATAAACCGCTAGAATTTTGCCGAAACCTATGTTTTGTGGCTCTTCGTATGAATCAAAATTGGATGATGAATAATGAATCTAAAAAGTCAACAAAATTGCTATGATCCCTTAGGCCCTGAGTTTTGACCCACACCCATGTTGGTATAGACAAATATCGAACTTACACTACGTATGGACCATAGGACCCGTTTGGTATTTAAAACTCTACTTAGTTTAAGACTTCTAACTACATGGGATAAAGTAGAGTTATGTTATGGTGGATAAAGTAGAGTAGAATCTTAAATGCTAAACTCTACAAATATAGAACTTACACTACATATCCACCATCCCAAGAGTTTGTTTTGGACTCTAGGGAAGACTTTAAGTGGTTTCAGAGGGATCCACTGTTTCAACATGTTTCAACATGTTTCAACATGTAACAAAACTGCGCCCGAATCGGGGAAATGCCCAACATCCAAGCAACTAGGGGAACAATAGTCCACAAATAACCAACAAAAAACAAATATGTCAAAGGGAAACCCCTCAAAACATCTCAAAACCATACCAGCTTTCTGATAAAACACATCCGTGTATCTTTTTTTGGTGTTTCCTTTTCGAGGATTGATGTCCCGCCTCCGCCGTGAAAAGGTACGCTTCCCAGTTCAAAAAGTGTTGCAACGGCGCTGATCTCAAGGGTTGCAGGACTTCAACCACTCCTTCTGCCGCAGTTTCCTTAGACACATCACCATGGCATCACCATGGCATGATGCGACTTCACTGCGCCAAGACTCAGGGGCGTTTAGCAAGTGACTTCCTGATCCGGCTGAATATGGCTGAATCTGCAACTGAGCTATATTCATATGACACGCAATATGACTCATATTTCCCCAAGACATTTCAAGACTCTCGTGCTGATTCTTCGGTATACCCCCCATCATAGTTGGATTGTTGTAACCACCAGGGGCACTGCCACCTGCGCAGCTCCCAGTATCCAGCCAAGTCTCACCAATCAAAGCTCCAAATATCCAACTTGCAAAAGCTTTCATCATTGCTGGAAATCTGAGAAACCGCTGGTGAAAGCACCAGAATGTTAGGCCAAAATGTTCTCCCTATGATCAAACGTGCGATGGTGCGATGTTCAACAAACTGGTGCAGAACATGCCATGTATCCAGTTTGAAGCTCGTCACCTCGTGCTGCCACAACAAAATGGCTACAGAAATCACTGCGATTTTGCAATCTTGCCAGCCAGCTATGCAGGAGGCCGAAATGGGACGACATCATGAAATTCAAGCTTTGGAAGAATTGAGTGTTCTGTTTGAGAAGCACTGAGGCAACCAATTATGCCAATTTCATCCAATTTCATCAATATGCCTACGTCCTACGTACTGTGTAATGGGACCTGACACTGGACCTGCCCGAAGCCGGCAGTCTTACAGGAATTCAACACCCTTGATGCAACAGAAAAATGAGATTTCATGAGATTTACCCTCTGGTAATTAATTTAACGTAGCTATTGGAAATGGCCATTTCTAGTTGAAATACCTATTAAAAATGGTGATGTTCCATAGTTATGTTAATTTACCTGTTAATTTACTTTTTTTTTACTGCCAAAGATGCCAGTCCCCTTCCGCCTTTTTCAGACATCAAATCGATGGATCCGATGAAGGAGACCAGATCTGCAGTCGGCGTTCGCGGTTCCGTCGGCGAAAGATGAATCCTCCGTGACGCTTGGAGATCTGCCACACCACGCCATGTACCGCTCAAGCCCGCGCCCGTGGAGTTTGCACTTCGGAGTTCGTCAGTTGCATCCGACTAGACGTTGTCCTTGAAATCTTCTGGCCTTGATCTCCGATTTCAAGAAACGAAGATGTTCAAAGTGAATGATTTCCCACCAAGTACCACTTAGGGACGCCACAAACTCAATTTAGGCCACCCAAAAATCCATGATTTCTAGTTGAGTTGGATAGCCCCAAACATCCCAAACAACCAAGGTTCTACTGGCTCTGTCAGAAAGCCAAGCTGCATCATGTCGCACGCAAACGCCTGCAGTGGGGTCATTGGAACATATATTGGAACAAAAATAATCCCATGTTGGAGTACGATCATGTAGACTAGATGGAAATTCACTCCAGGGTGACTATGGCGTATACTATGGCATCCTTCAGCAAATTGACTGCATGGACACGTGTGGTAGAGGAGTGATCAATAGTATTAAGCGATATTATGATCACTATGAAACACCAGCAAGTAAAACATAGTAAAACCCAATAATTCAATATTCATCTTGAAGACCAGCTGGACCAACACATTCATATCACTTTTGTTTTCATTTCATATCTAGAAACTATGCCAAAATCACCGCAGAGTCGGTTAACCAACAGCCTGGGGTGTCAGCTCCAAGTCCAGCAAAGCGGAGAGGATGGCCAAACAGCCCGCCAGGGCGCAACAAGGGACACATGTCCTCAATGGTCGTAGCCAACTGGAGCCAACATTAGCCAACTGGATCCCAACTGGATAAAAGTTGGCTACGAATAGCTGGACATCTTCAAAAACTATGACTTAAACCTTCCAATCTGTAGCAACTCATTAAAAAAAAAAATCCACAAGAATTTCAAGATTCCAAGCAGCAAAATGGATGCAATTCTGGATTTTTGTTTCCCCTTGAGTTAACTTGAGTTCAGCCAGGAAACACTGAAAAAGCCAGGGCCAGCTGCCACGTCTCAACTTGACTTTCAATGCCCAACACCAAATATATCGCCTTGGTGAACCATATTCTGCAAGCAGAGTAAACGCCGTCGACTTGAATCTAATGTGCAGATTCAATGAACATGGAGATGGAAAATGATGGAAAGCCCACTATGTGCAGATCATTTTCCTTGAAAAAACATGAGGTTTTTCATACTTGAGAGCAGGCGGAGGCGGACGAAAGGTAGTGTAGTGGGAGACGAGTGGTGTCAAAATGTTGCGCCCCTAAGATGATACACCAAAAACTTTTTTGCGCAGTCTAAGATTATTTTATCCAGAGCATGACTGCATGATACGGTGTCTTGTGCAGCGTGAAATGATGCACGAAAAGGGGGTTATTTAAAACCCCGTTTTAAAACCCCTTGCAGCAACTGTTATTGAAGCTGAAGC
>Ga0126342_10004681_pt1 | contig 23502 bp, 22 predicted proteins | sample Cyp1metagenome_FD_92528 | JGI IMG/M metagenome (GOLD analysis project Ga0126342, IMG submission 92528) | Coral microbial communities from Lord Howe Island, Old Settlement Bay, Australia - Cyphastrea 1 metagenome | ecosystem: Host-associated > Invertebrates > Cnidaria > Coral ...
TCATCATCACCATCACCATCACCATCACCATCACCATCACCAGCCTCCTCCTCCTCATCATCATCATCAGCAGCACCAGATCATCATCATCATCATCATCATCATCATCATCATCATCTCCATCATCGTCATCACCATCATCATCATCATCAGCATAATCTTAATCATAAACATCATCATCGTCGTCATCATCATCATCATTTGCATAATCTTAATAATCACCATCATCATCATCATAATCAGCAAAATCTTAATCATAAACATCATCATCGTCGTCATCATCATCATTTGCATAATCTTGATCATCATCATCATAATCATCATCATCATCATCATCATGTCATCGTCATCATCATCATCATCATCATAATCATCATCATCATCAGCATCAGCATAATCTTGGTCATCATCATCATCGTCATCATCATCATCACCATCATCATCATCATCACCATCACAATCACCAGCATCATCATCATCATCATCATCATCATCAGCAGCACCAGATGATCATCATAATCATAATCATCATCATCAGCATAACCTTAATAATAATAATAATAATCATCATCATCATCATAATCACCACCACCATCATCACCATCATCATCACCATCATCAGCAGCATAATCTTTATCATCATCATCATCGTCGTCGTCGTCGTCGTCATCATCATCATCGTCATCATCATCATCATCATCATCATCATCATCATCAATATACACTTGGATGTAAACAATTCCATCGCGTTGAGTCATTCCACTTGACGTTGTCTGCCTTTGCGCGACGCTGTACATTTATTTGACTCTGTGCAAGTGTAGCTCCTTTCCACGCCCCACGATCTTGCGGCTGCAATGTCAAGACGCTTCTCCTGCTCTGGGTACTACCGGTCTTGTATGGTGTTGCTGCTGCTTCTGTGAATCATGGGAAGGTTTATGGGCCGCTGCTGGGGATGCCATGCTGGCACCGCCATCTGTGATGTTTGGTCCATGGGTGGTTTGCCAGGGAGTTGAACCAACTCTTCAGAGGCAGTAGTGAAAGAATGCAACCAAACATGTACTATCTAGGATGAATCTTGCCATGAATTCCTTCCAGTAAGCTAATGCTTTGCCACCTTACCACAAATAAGTTTTGCATTTCCTGGCCAGCTCTCAGTTTTCTACACTCTTGGAATACAGAACTGCCAATAGTACATTGCACAGGATCCAGTGGGCGTGAAACCAGCTCATCATCATTGATCCCAGGATGACATATTGTGATAGCTGCCTTTTCCCATCCCTTTCATTTACAGAAACATTTCGGCTCTATGCGCGTTGAAAGCGAACTGGTGGAAGTTCCAATCCACCTTTTAGAGCGTGCTTAATTTCCTAGCCATAGATGCCTCTGCATGTTCTTCCGAAGTTGCACCACGTACATTCAAAAACTGATTCTGAATCGAGGCAACTCTGTGACTACGTGGCAGATCCTGATCGGATGTGATTCGGCAAAAGGTTGAGACACAACCTTGTATAGCACCGGAAGCCTCCGGCTGGGTCCAAAGCAAAATGCATATTCTTGCGTGCGCCTGTAGTGTGGATGGAAACAATTACAGAAGCAAAGGAACGACATGATTGCTGCATTTCATGCTTAGTTGATATTAGTTGGGAGTTTCAAGTCGGACGCATTTGATCTGAAACCTTAGGAGGTGTGTCAAACATTAAACTATTGGACAGACCCACTTCTTGGAGTGGTCAGGTCTACGGCGCTTCGGCGGCTCCGATGGCAACTGGTAGCATTCGAACAGTGATGCTGTCGAATATTATTGCTTTGCCATAATTTGGTCATGACTTCTGCCTTGAACAAGCGCAAATTGGACATCATGGCTATCATCAAGTTCTCATTTGGTGCCCGTTGGGAGATTTTACTTCTTGCAGCGAAAGTTTGGGAGTTTTTCCCGAAGATGCATCGTTTCATTCGCAGCGTGTAGACCTATGAATTTGAGTGTCATGTAATGTGATCCCTGGAATAACAGGAAAGTGCTTGAAGGCTTTCCAGAACTTTGTAAAAGTGTGTAATGAGTAGGGTTAGCCAACCAGATTTTCAGTACCTTTCGATCTGGTCCTAGGACGACGGGCAATCTCGCACAAAGATGTGAACATGGAAGTTCAATCTGAGTTCAATGGGAGATGAATCTGAGTTTTGAAAGTGCCAGGCTGCCCCAGCTGCGACCTTGATGCAAGAGCCAAACACACAGGCGATCTGCGGAGACAGGGACGATTTGCCAATGTCAAGTGTTTCTTGTTGCAGGCCACCTAAACCAACCCAATGCGGGAAACTTTTTGGAATATGACTGCAATGTGGTCTATATATCCACCAATGATATACATACCTCCAGACTAAAACCCACACATGATATGACATATATATATATATTATATGTATATATATATATATATATTCCTATTTGTGGCCTCCGAACACTTGTCGTCCAGTTTCAGGTGCAGATTGAAGAGCAGATCGTAGAAGCCGCCGTCCAAGCAATGCTGATGTGTGAAGATATGAGCACCAGGTGGCAGAGTCAAGTTTCTGAAAGAAGCCAAGCACAGCCAATCCAAGAAAGTCATTGTGGAACCTTGTGAAGGTCACCTTACTGCACTTCAAACCCAACTTAAGTCATTGGACATCTATTGTCTGGCTTGATTTGCTGAGGTCCCAACTATCCTCTACCAGGAAAAGGTTGTTGAGGCCGCAACCACAAAATCAGACCTGGGCAGATACATTAGGCCATGGTAGGCACCCATTTTAGGCATCCCCATTGCAGGTTGCATGCGATCGCGTTTTTCTTGCGGAGCTCTTTCTTACCCTGTCTCCCAAAGAGTTGTCTATGACTGGACGCGGCGGGTGCTTAGAATTGGTACCAAAGCCACCCAAATGGAACTATTTGCTACATTTTGCTAATTTTTGCTACCACCCGACCTGTAGGGGCCATAGCTGGACATGTTTCCACATGAAAACAGATTCAGTGACTCGATTGAAAGTCAAGAGCTTGGCCAAAGATGGAGGTGCCCAAAGTCCAAGAGACCATATTGCTGAAGCAGGTACCACGTGTGGAGGCTGGAGCTGGACATTAGAAGACTGGTCAATGGCTTTTCAAGATAAAATATACAGAGATAGATATAGATATCAGATTTGCGAACTGTTATTACAGAAAAAATTGAATGGGTAGTACAGGTAATTGAAAACGACTGGAACACACCTATCTCTTGCGGTAATTGGTCAAGGCTTCAAGAGGCTCAGGCAGCAGTTTCAAATTATCAGTGAGTGCCTGGGTCCAGGGCAAGATATCTCGGGTGTACTGGGGAGAATTGTCCCTGATTTATCAGAAAGTGAGAGCAGGGAGATGAAGCCAATCATGACATTGCCTTCCAAAACATCTTGCTGCTTTGGCTTCAACTGACATCCGCATCAAGCAGACTGTTGCTATGCCCAAAACTCACAGAACTAATCTCGAAGACATGACTTGACTTTGCCAGGCTTGCCCAACAGCAAATATCTTAACACAGCTGAATGCTGTGGTCAGGGTCCCCTTTTCCAGCTGCCTGCGAAGAACACCCTTTTCCGCCCAACTTGCCCGGGATTTGAGCGGTGCAAGCAAGCACAAACATTTTGATTCGCAGATGACGATTGTGAATCTATTTTATTGCTCAGGGGAGAGATTGATACAAGCAGGTGTTGACTTCCCACGCAGCATTTTACATCGCATTGCTCTACACAGACCTTTTCATTGCACATGTTGCGGTGCGCGGTTGTGTTGTTGCTGCCTCTTCTCTTGCAATGGACAAGGCAGGCTGTTTCCATCGAACCCATCGGTTGCTTTTGAGAGATTTGAAAACGAAGCAGATTTGATCCACGACAGGACGCCGTTCGATGCTGTACAATACTGATAATATTGGAATCAGGCATCGGAACAGACTATGATCCCAAAGCTAGAGACATCACCAGAAGAACGGCCAAGTAGCTTTCGAAAGGCGGCGGTTCTTGGCCAGGTGTTTCTTTTGCCCAATAAAGACTCGGCGGCCAGTGAAGAGCGCTTGCCGCGCTGGTGGGCTGATCAACAAGCTACGTTTGGAGCCACAGATGTGATTTTTTTTAAAAAGTTCATTGCTCACACTCTGTTCTCAATGTTGTTTAGTGACATGTTCAATCAGGTCCAACATGAAACATGATTCACGGATTCACTGCTTGAAAGAAACCTGGGCGGGTGAGCTGGTGAAGGGAGAGAAAGAAATGTGTTGTTCTCGGGTGCGAGAATGTTGGACATTGTCTCAGTGGCAATGCAAATCAGGTGCGAAGGGCAACCGTGCCAAGCCGGAACTTCTCCAGGTCAGTAACTCAATGTATAGCTTTCAGATCCTTTCAGCGACCATTTTGGAATTCTGCCAAGCCCTTACAAGGAACGTTGTGCATGGAACCGAACAAGGGAGGAGAAGAAGTACATTAGGTTCAACAAATAAGTACACGAGGATTCAACAAACAATTTTTATTTGCCAAAGCAGCCTGAAACTCACAGGCCCCACAACAGCTTGTTTTTCTGGCTCACTTTGTAGTTTTGCAAAGTTTGAACTTTGCACATTTTATAAACTTTCATGAGGTTGATCCGGCGTTGGCGAGCTCAGCGTTGCCGCCGGGTTCCACTGCACCGGAGCTCAAAGCACGAATCCATGCCCTGCCAGGCACTCATGAGGCCGATGACACCATTGCAGTAGATGTTGGTAAACGACGAAGGATTCGACCCACTGCATCTCACTCTACATGATAAACATGATGAAAGTGTGGAGTCGCACCATTTCGACTTGCCAAGCTGCTATGCTTTTGGGAGTAGGCTTTGAGGTTAGAAGGGCGCCCTGAGCTGCTGGAACGCATGTCAACTGCCTCGGACGCCCGGTAGATGTGTGGGTGGGTACTTGTGGGAACGAGAAGATCGAGAAGATCTTGACCTTTCTTTATCTGTAGAAGCAAAATCATTTGCGATGATTTGGGTGTCGTGAATGAAGTGAATGAACTCTGGTGGGTAGTTCTTTGCACATAACCTAACAAGTGTTTCGCAATCCCATTGCGCGATGTGCTCGTCATTCTATCCGCTCTGCACAATCTGACCCGCCGTGACAGGACCTGCACATTTCTGCAATGACACCTGATGATGCCCAGGACCATTGTTTAATGCCACTTTGCATGCGCGGAGTAGTTCTGACCGAGACTGATAATGGCCTGCAAATGTAGTGTGCTTGCAAGGTTAATGACAGACTTTGATTAAGCCTAATGGAGTGTAGCCGTGCATTTGATTTCATGTACGAGGACCTGGCTGATCTTCAGGCTTTGGAGAGATGGTGTTAAGTTGTTCTGTGGCCATGGCATTCGCAAATATCTCTGATCAAAGAGAAGAACATCATGAAATTTCGGCAGACATACAACAGCTTTTTCGTTTGGAAGATGCAAAAATCTTCTAATTTGTTTTGGCACAGATGCTTGTTTCATGCAGAGAAAACCTTCTCAGCTTGGGACTGTCTGGACTTCCTGACAGATCGCTGAATTCTGAGCATTCAGGAAGAGTGGTTTCCAAAGGAGTCCTGTCGAGGCTTGGACAGATACATGAGGTCCGATAACGTCAGGATCCTATTTGCAATCACAAGCCAGAATGCATTTTTTTAATGGTTCAGTACTTCTTCACTTTCTGTGCCTAAGTCTTTTTTTGCAAGTGCAACCCAGTTCCTCAAGCCGTCAAGCCCATCAAGTTGTTCTTTTTGTTTCACCATTCGTAACATGCTTTGATCTTGTCATGTCCCTGTCGACTTTCTCTGCACAAAAAAACATGCTTCGCTCGTTTGTTCCTCTACAGTGCACCTCATATTTCCCGAGATCCTTGCAGCTTACCAGGGGTTCGCCGCAAAATGGTGTTTTGACATTTGGAAATACATGGGCAATATTTTCTCAACATTTGTCAATATATGACATGCTGAAGTACTCGAAGATGAAGTACACCACAGCAGAGTAGTGGACCATTATCCAGCTAGCATATTGGTAAACATAAGTTTCCTCAAGCTTAGGGTATACATGGAATGGGAATGTGGATTTCAGCAATTCTTGAAGCAGAGCATATATTCCGAGTATATACAAGAGCGTGTTCCTGCATATGTCCGCCTGCAACAACTGGTCCAGACCGCAGTTGGATTTGAGATTTGCACCCAGCTTTTCGATTCTGTTTGATCATAATTTTCCTGAGGCGTGTATGTATATATATATATACATACATTCCATCCATCCATACATACATAGATACATAGATACATAGATACATAGATACATAGACACCTAGATACCTAGATACCTAGATACCTACCTACCTACCTACCTACCTACCTACCTACAGACATACAGACATACAGACATACACACATACACACATACACACATACACACATACACACATACACACATACACACATACACACATACACACACACAGTATATACATACTATTTTGTATTTGAGGATATTTGAGGCACACATTTTTGTGATTTTGTCTGAATTGGACGTATTGGACATGCAATACACAGCCACCAAACTACAGCAGGTGGAGCGCCCTGGTGTGCAGGGCTGCTGGCTCATGAAGGAGTGCTGGCTTTTAAAGCGACTCTACCTGAGGACCCGGGCGAGAGAACTGAGAGAACTGCCAAAAAAAAATCCATCAGCAAGAAGAATCAAGATGAGCAAAGAGAGACAGGAACAGGATAGAGGAAGTACCTTTCACGCACAATTAGGGCACGAACAAATGGTTTTCGACATCTTTTCGACTGAATTCTTTAGATGGGAGGACCAGAGCGCTGCTTGTTTACAAAAGGCTCTGCAAAGGCTTAGATGAATGCAACCCAACATTGCGAGACAGCCTCCTCTTAGCGTGTGACACTCTTGGTGTCTCCTTAACACTCTACCAATGAGCGACATTCTTGCAGTATGGTACCCATTCTGCAGTATCTTCTGCATCAACTTGTTTTGAGGATGAAACCTCAGCTCCAGTGGGTATTGTGGTGGCGCTGTCAAACAAAGCAGCAATCGAGGACCACAAATTTTGACAATATGATTTTGACAATAAAGCTTGCGCATTGATATTGCAGCTTGTACCTGGATCTGGATATCACATTTCGCAGATTCTGAAGCTGTACAGCACGACTGCAAAGTTGTTTAGGAAGCGACTATACTATACACATCTTTTGTTATGTTCTACGTATATAACAACCTGCATATGTGTTTTTTTCCTGCAGGAGTTTGGGGGCGAAGCAACAGTGGACATCCTCCGAAGCGAGCTGACCATTCCAAAGTACATTCCTTGGGATAGTCAACTTCCCAGCTCTTCCAGCATCGAAGGGGCATTAGAACACACAGCAAAAAAACATGGAAACGGCAGGGGTAAAAGATGAAGCTGCCTGTGTTGATGAATTCCGTTTTCGATTCTTGCTCAATGCCTTTGCTTCGGGAGGTTGATATAGAACGATATATATATATGTATAGATGGGCTGCACTGGATGCACTTCAGGAAGCAGACTTGACTTAGCTGCAAACATGTTGGTTCACGGCACCTTTTGCCATTCGGGACGTGCTGCGGTCTCTATAGTGTTCACATGTGTTCACTGTGATGATGGAAATTTATTGAGGCCCCGATAGACGGGAGTTGGGCTACGTGCTCAGCCTTGGCATTGTTGGAGAGGCAAGAGATGCTTCACGGAGCTACTCGTACCAGTTTTTGAGAAGTTGAATGAAGTTGAATATTTCTGAATGGATGAGAAATCATGAGCTGAGTCAAAGCACCATCAGTATCAATGCCCCAGAATCGTTGAAGGATCATAGAAAACAATGTACATGTGCAGTTGCAGATGGGTGCTATTGTTGCCATTGCATGGCATGACATGCCGAGCTCAGTGAACAAAAGACTTTAGAACTTCCCTTCCAAAACCCTCTTCCCATCATGTTATCCTTACCATTCCTTTTTGTCATTTGTCTACCTATTTTGTCAATATTTGTCGATTGGCTTTGGTTGTTCTCCTTTCATATTCTGCTTGCACCTTGTTCAGCTACGTCGACGTGGCCTGGGAAACGCTTTGCTTCAGCGCAGTTTGGCAGAGCTTCGCTCAGCTGCGAAAGCCTCAAACACTTTCTTAGGCTCGAGTGACGGGTGGGACGGGTGCGCTGAGCGGATTGAATGGCACGCTTGCCTCTGGTTGTGCTAGCACAAGGAAAAGCATAGTGTACTACTTGTGTGTGAGTTGGAGGACACTCGATGAACTTCTCAGCCTGACCCTCTGAGCAAGCATATTCAGATGCCAATGCTGCTGTCAGACAGGAGAACAGAAAGACACAGCCTTGCGTGCCGTTGTCTGATCCTCTGTCATCGCGTAGATGCTAGCTAAGAAGCAAGGTCTGCACACACTGTGCGCAGCGCTGCACAGATTCGCTCTGCAACGGAGTTCCATTGAGGCTCTTCATCTTGCAGACTACAATCGTATGATTCCCAGGTGATTCCCAGTCAGTCAGGATTGTGAAAATATGTGAAGCGGAATCCCTTTACTTTTTCATGCTGGCTGGCTGAGCTATGACAGTCCTCCAGGTGTGGCACGCGCGTGCTACGAGCAAGCGGGTTTCGAGATGATTAAGGATACCTGAAGGTTGAGCAACCTCTGCAGACTGGGGGTCATTTGTTGACTCTATGCCAGGCAAGATCTAAGGGGGCACATCTTCCAGTTCCATTTCCTTTCAATACCACCAGTTTGGACTGCTGAACATTTGTGCGATTATTTTAACCCCGAAATGACCGTGAACGTTTGCTACCGATTCAAACAGATCGTACATACCAGATGGATAAAACCAGGGGATCCCCTGGTCTTGATTTGCGTCTCTACCCAGCTGTCTTCGGTAAAAGAATGGTATTCTAAAAGCAACATGCAGTGCTGCGCAGAAATAATACTAAATCGCAGAACCGAAGCGAGCCAAAGCAACTGAGCTAACCTGTACAGCCCGCCACTGCAGATTGACTGAGATCCAATGGGTTTCTTCCGATTTTTTTCACCTCTGCGCCAGGAAGAGCCTGACTCCTATGCTGGTGTTGGAAGGCGCACCCACTCATCTCTGCTGTGACTTGGCCGAGTATTCCGCACACATTTCTGGAATACCTCGAAGCCTGGAAGCCATTTCGACTCCGAAAGCCATTCTGAAAGCACTGTGGCCGCGCTGCTCAGGTACACACTCTTCATCGACTGAAGAGATGCTCGTAGCTGCTACCAACTTCCATCTTTCTTGATCAGAGCTGAAACAAAACGGAATTGGAATGCTGCCATATGCTGCCTGCGGAGGACGGGTAGAGTTGAGTTGTTCAAAAGGTGTAAACTTTACCATACCTTGCCATCCTTGCGGAGGTGCAGGAAGTTACCAAGGAGGTTGTGAGACCGATCTACGAGGCGACATGCTGCCTGAAACGCCTGGAAACTATCCTCCAAGAATTGACAATATATTCTGGCTGTATGACATTAGGATTTTGGAACATGGCAAGCGATATAAGATAGCGATAGATAGCGGAAGATTGGTTACAAGTCTTCCTTTTGGCTAGTGACGGCTAGTGAGGTCACTGAGAAGATAGTGGAGGTGCCGCACACCCTGGTGCAAGAGAGAATTGAAGAGGTGCAACAAACTTGCACATTTGATACAGAGTCATCATTGAAGGAGCAACATGTGTCTCAAATATTCCCAGACCAAGCACCAAGAAATTGCATGGTCCAGACTTCATTTTTTAATCCATGGCTTGCAAAGTATTTGCAAGTATGTCCTGTCATATTCTTGATCAGGTGCCGAAGGTGGAATTTGTGCCATTGGTGAAACAAGTGCCCAAGACGCAGGTACGTGAGGTGCAAAAGCAGGCTCGAACGGGCCAGGATGAGCAAAGCACAGCTAGAAGTGAGGCTCAAAGAGACATGCCTAGCAAGTCTAAAATTCCTAGAGCAAGAGAATTTGTGGACATGACATATATTCCGAACAGAACTATGTGACAGGTCGGGGTTCCCCACTACCAACCTCGAGAGCGCATTGTGGAGGCCAAGCAGCAATGGAAAACATCTGTTCTCTTCAATGCCCTCAGCATTCTCTTCAAGACATGTTAAAACATACAGTAAGATACAGTAAGATACAATAAGATACAGAAAGTATATATTTTGGGCGCTTCGCCACGACAACCCGCACCGGAAGTGTTTGTTTTGGTGCGTGGATGGAGATTGCTGCGGCGTAGTTTGGCAAGTGGACGTATGGAGTAGGAGTATGGTAAGAATGCCGCAACATGGGCCAAGATTGGCCACGTGCGTGGCTACATTATATAAGTCGATGTCGGACCATTTGCATCATGTTGAACCGACGTTGCGTTACACCTATGTTGGCCCCATTTTGAATATTTTGAGCCCAGGTCGAGCCTATACGGTCGATGTTGTCGCAATTTTGGGCCTCTGTTGGACCTATGTTGGCAGCTTCGCCAACTTTATGACCCTTTCAAAAACGTTGTAAAACCCACGATTCTAGAGCAAAAATGCCCCCCCCAGCAAGCTAAAGCTTTATAGCTATAGCATTTTCTTCTGGATCATGCGTGCAAACAACAAAACGCCTTGGTATCCGTAGTGCGGGCGGACTTCTCTCACGATCTTATTCTAAACCTGACAGGTGCCGACGACCATGGTCGCTGAGCAGATGGTAGAGGTCCCACAGGTACAGATTGAGGCCACAGGGAAGGTGTCACTGGAGTTCAAAAGCGCTCAGACTCTGAGTTCGCCAACAGCTTGATATGTTTGAACAGTTTGAACGTGATCTGAGGCTTCAAAATCGGCATGGTTTTGGTACTAGGTGAGACTAGGTATGTGAGTGGCTGTGGCCACTCTGGCCACTGTCCCAGACATGGATTTCGTAGAAAGATTCTTTTGAATGTCTGCAAAGCAGGAGCTTCTGAAGGAAGTACCACGACCAGAGGCAGGTATCATTTGTGGCACGATTGATGCTTCAATTCTTCGCATGCTGTTGCTCTTTTTGGATTGGTGTCCTGCAAAATCCTGCAAACTTTTTATGTCTTAACTCATGAGAAGCAAACTCGAGGCAACCATTGCAATTCTCTATCATTTATCACGTTCTCTGACTTCGCCTGAAGAATTTAAACCTGCAGCAACAGCTGTCATGCACAGACGTGCATAAGAGTTTCACTTTGTTAATGCGCTGCATTGTGCTGCGCTGGTTATCTTTTTACAGGTGAAGATTGTGGCCAAGCCTGTTGAGAAGCCTGTGAATGAGTATGTGGAGCGCATCGTTGAGGCACATGGACTCCACGAGGATATGGTGGCAGATGGACATGACACAGACTAATGACTGGTGATTAACTATAACTATAACTAATGACTAAGTAATGACTATTTATATACTAACTAATGACTTACTGCAATGTAAAGTACGTTTGTGGACTTCGATGAGACTGGCAATACTCTGCTGTTATCAAGTCAGTGCTTGTGTAAACTTGTTTAGATCTTGAAGCAGAACATGTCAGGTGCCACACACCACAATCCAGGAGTGCATCATCGAGGTGTTGGAGGGTGTGGGCCTTCGTTTAGGGTTCTCCTCTTGGCTGCGACTCAAATCGGATCCTTTGCCTTTTTGTGACTATGCGGCTATGCGGCTATGTGGATTGTTTGTATAGATGCAACCGTTTAACATCGTTTGACTAGTATAATGTATATATGATATGCAAAAGAAGACTACTGATTTTGCAAAAAGATTTGGACTGCACTCTTTGGCATTTTGAGGCGACTCTCGATCTTAGGTGTTGCTTAGACTAGTGGAAAGACAAAACATGGAACACATGGCCACTGTCATTCATTGCAGCTGCAGGTGCCCAAGGTGGAAGTACAAGAGATCGTGAAGCAGGCCATGGCAAGTCAGTTGCCCTGTGGCAAGCTTGGGTTTCCGTTCGTTTTTGGCACCTGAAATCGGCATACTTTTTGGACTTTTGGAATTGATAAAATGGAAGAGGTACCCAGATAAACTCAGGTACTCTTCTGTTTTTCTTAAATACTATTGATGACTAGTGGCAGGCCGGCGGGCGTGTTTGGGTCCTTCCCCGCAGTGTTGTGGTCGGCTTCTGATGATGTCATGTGGTGTCCCAATCATGCCATGCTGGCCATTGACGTTTCCCAGTCATGTTTGTTGTGGTGCCACCCGTGTCCTCGTCATGTTGGGTTTGGTGTTTGAGCATGCTGATTATGTTGCCCGGCATGCTGGGTTGGTGTCCGGATTGATGCATGTTGAAAGTTGCCCCCATGTTCTCGGACACCAACGTTACCGTACTCTGAAAACCTTCTTGGCTCCAATACTGTTTTGCATCTTGCTGAATTGTAGATCTCTTACGCCAGTGACTGTCTTGGCTTCTGCGTGCAAGACACTTTGGCTGCAACTGGCCCCGGCCATCCCATCGTGTGAATCTGCCACCCTTGTCAGGTGCCTCGACCTGAAGTACAAGTCGTTGATAGACAGGTCCATCTGGTGATGAATTGAGAGTTCAAGTGAACATCAGGTACCTCATGCAGTACATCACTCTGCATTTGCAGCCAGGTAGAGAAACTGGAGGTACAATATGTAGAAAAGTTGGTGGGACCCTGAGAGACTAGAGCAGAGTCAACAGAATGCGAGAAGTAAAGACCAACAGGGTTGGACAGGCAAGACATGGCAAGGCTCGCAAACTTCTCAAACTGAACTTGAAGCGCAGCACTGCTCTTTGTGGTGCTTTGTAGTACATAGCCCCAGATTGAAACATCCAGACCAGCAAAATCCTATTGAGCACCTTCGGCTACATACGATGCCTAATTAAGGTGGAAGTGCCACAGATTATCTATGAGGAGCTTCCAAGACTTGCTTCAGCTTTTGACCCCTGATAATTTTGCAAGTCAGAATCTATTTTGATGCATACAAACATGTTAACCGACACTTTAGAAAGGAGGGAGGGGCTATTGTTTTTCCCTTTTTTTGATTTCTTGTTCCCAGCTTCTCTGCTTTCCCTGCTTCTTTGCTTCTCCGCTTTTCCCTGCTGGCCTGCTTCTCTGCTTTTCCGCTTTATTGCCTTTTCATGCTTTTCTGCTTCTTTGCTTCTCTGCTTCTTTGATTTTCTACTTTTCTGCTTTTCTGTTTCTTTGCCTCTCTGCTTCTCCGCTTTTCTGCTTTTCCCTGCATTTCTTTTCTTTCTCATACTGTGAATAAACCCTAAGACGAATGATACAATGCATAAACCCTAATTCAAGCCTAAATAAAACACCCCCCAAAAAAACACTAAAACAACTCCAAGTAAACCCTAAGCATTCCTTAAATAAACCTGAAACTGATCCTAAATAACCCAGAACCCACTCTAAATAGATCCTATATAAATAAACCTCAAATATATGTTAAACCAAGCCGAAATAAACCTCACACCAAAAAAACTGCACTAAAGCAACTCTAAGTAAACCCTAAATTCCCTAAATAAATCTGAAACTAATACTACATAAACCCAGAACCCACCCAAAGTAGATCCTAAATAAACCACACATATATGTTAAACCAAACCTAAATAAACATCACACCAAACAAAAAACACTAAAGCAACTCTAAGTAAACCCTAAGCATTCCCTAAACAAACCTGAAACTGATCCTAAATAACCCAGAACCCACTCTAAATAGATCCTAAATAAACCTCAAATATATGTTAAACCAAGCCGATATAAACCTCACACCAAACAAAAAACCACTAAAGCAACTCTCAGTAAACCCTAAACATTCCCTAAATAAATCTGAAACTAATACTAAATAAACCCAGAACCCACCCAAAGTAGATCCTAAATAAACCCCAAATATATGTTAAACCAAGCTCACACCAACCCTAAATAGATCTTAAACCAGGCCTAAATAAACCTTAAACCAACCCTACCTAGATCTTAAATAAGGCCTAAATAGATCCAAAACCACCCCTAAACAAACCTTGAACCAACCCTAAATAGGTCCTAAACCAATTCTGGATAGATCCTGAACCAAGCCGAAATAACCGCCCAAACCAAGCCTAAAAAGCTCTTCAACCAACCCTACATAGATCTGAAAACAAACCTACATGAAACCACAAACCAAACCCCAAATAAACCCTAAACCAACTTTATATAAATGGATCCTAAACCAACCCTAAATAGATCTTAACCACGCCTAAATACACCCTAAAACCAAACCTAATCCTAAACCAGCCCTAATGATCTTAAACCAAGCCTAAGTAAACCCTAAAACCAACCCTAAATGAACCCTAAACTAACCCTAAATAGATTTAAACCAAGCCTGAATATAAATCTCAAAACCAACCCTAAATAGATCCTAAACAAACCCTAACTCTAAAACCAACGCAAAAAAAAAGAACCCTGACAGAAACCCTAAACTAACCCTAGGCCTAGAACCAACCCTAAATGAACCCTAGTTGCAAACTACCATGTTCCATGGACAGTTCGAGCACCAAAACGTTGCAAATTCCATGGAAAATGAGAGGTTCGAACTCAAACATGTTGCAAATAGCGTTGACATGGCAGCTTCCAGTTCCAAACTGCTGCAAATAGCACCAAAATGTTGCACATTCCATGGAAAATGAGAGGTTCGAACTCATAAACGCTCCAAATACCGTTGAAATCGCACCTTCCAGCTCCAAAATGCTCAATGCGCCATTCGAAGGAGAAAATCGTTGAAGTTCCCACTGTGGAAGTGCGCGAGGTAATCAAACAAGTATCGAAACCAGAGGTTGGGACGTCATCTGACAGTGCAAGGCACTTGTGACAGTTTGTTGGCACATAATTGGCACATTGTTGGCACAGGGATCTTGCAAATCTTTTGCAAGTTTCGCGCTTTGAGGTTTGCATTGCCTCTTCAAACTCTTCCATGAACAATTCCGCAGCTGTACTGGTTACTGGATCACTCTTGCTGGCCTTCTCCATACCAAGCCTTTCACCAGGTTCGCAACTCTACATTGGAGTTTGAGTTCTTTCTAACAAGTCTAACAAGACTCCAATACCATGACGGACATTGGCGAAGAACATATACTACCTGCCTCTATCATAAAATTGAAACCGGCAACTTAACTGCATTGATATGCATTGATAAACATTTGATACATGTGATAACTTGTGATAAATATGTACAAATTGTATGTAATTATAGATCTACGAGTCTCGACTTCCTCTACCTGGTTACTAGCAGGTTCTGCCAGGCCAAGCAGCAACCGAGTGTCACTCAACGTTTCTCGACGCCATGGCAGTGGCAGACGCAATGCCTTCTGGTGAACTGGAGGTCCAAAAGGTCCAAAAGGTCCAAAAGCACAAAGACTGCCAAGACTACTTCCCAAACTAAACATTGGGGAGAGGTGGAGAGCATTTACTTCAAAGCATTGGTCCAAACATGCACAAAACAAAATACGATATACACTATGAATATACGTAGTCTAATTGTATGTAGTTAATATGCATAGAAACATGCTAGTCAACCGTCTCAAACGGGCAGGTACCTCCGAGAGAGGGTGTATGTACAGGTTTTCACTGGAAACATTGGGGGGGCTAAATCCCCAGATGTGTGCAGCAAAGAGATCGTTTTTGGGTTATCAATCTTCCGCTGTTTTTGAAATAGCAAGAGATAGCAAGACGTGGACAGCGACAATGCTACCCAGGTTATGGCCAAACATGTCACACTTGACCCACTTTGGAAAGCGTCTCTTGTTGCATCGTCAATACTGGCATTTTTTCTTGGGTTTTTGTCGACTGAAATCATGGTCCCCCTAGAAGCGGCGTGAGGGTCTATGTTAGTCTTGGAAGGGTTTCGAATTCCAAATTGGGATGAAAGGATTCTGAGCTGAAACTCCTTTTCTATCCTTTTCTCCATCAACGCGGCTTCTGATCCAAACACCTCGCGGGCGTCACCTTTAAAGTCTTAGTAACATTTATATAGTAACTTTTGACTCATTGTAATGAATGTAATGGACCTTCGGAGCGGGTTGGAGAAGTGCTCGGTCCATTCCATTACTTGACCATGATTCCTATCTAGCCTTCCATGTTCAGGATATTTATTGACGTAAGCGCCCTAGAGAAGGGCACCACAGGCGCGTAGTAGCTTTTGTAACTAGAGCGCGTTCCTTCCTATACCTCATCAAAGTGGCTGAGTACAGTATGCAGTCCGGAGAGTCATCCCGAAAAATGTGTCGACTCTTAACCTTTCTGAAAGAATTTCTTGCACTTCTTTGGCTCTCGGAGCATGCGGAGATACAAGTTGCCAGGAACCCGCGCTCCATTCACAATCAATGGCCTGGCTGACGACAGAGCATGAGATGGTGTCTGAGCCAAGCATGGGGGAAACAGACAGCCAAATCGAAAAAGAAGGTAATATCACCATATATCACCATATATCACCATATATCACATAATATCACCATATATCACCATATCACCATTCACGATGACCATTCTAGCACTTTTTTCTTTGAACAAACTCACTGAAATTTGAGAATTTATCAATCACCAATCCACTCTAGTGTACACAGGGAGCAGGGATTTATCTTGTTCTGCGCAACGTCAATAAGATTGCAACCAACTTATTTGAGAATGTACTTTCCGTTGCTGAACTGTACTGGATCACTCGTAGCTGACGCTGTGACTGTAGCTGAATGTAGCACCACGTTTCAGCCAAGCTGCAAGGAGATGCAAGCCTTCGTTCATCAGCATTTGCTCAGCATGCTCAGCCCGTTCTCACAGCACCTCAAAGACTTGAAGGATGAATTGGAGGCGAAGAGTATGCTAAAGAACTACAGACAGAACCGCAGACAGAACAAATTTGTGACATGTGGTAGTAGGATGTAGTGGAGTTCCCACGTTGTGAAGATGGAGTGAAGACTTACGCAAGTGCAGGCGCTGAGAAGTGAGATGGAGAAGAAGTCGGAACAGCTGAAGCACACGAACACTGTGGTAAAGTACCAGAGCAGCAAAAACAGTGGAGGGTCTGCTGAGCTTTGCGGACATGTGATTCGAACTGAAGCTTTGCGGCCCTGGTCGATTCTGATTGACAAGTCCAATTTGCCAATTTTGCCCATACCCCAACCTGTGACCCAGGCAGCATGGCCACGAGCTCATGACCCTGACGTTGGATGTAAATCAGGCCTGCCGGCAGTGGCCGGCAGTGGCGGGCATCCGAAAACTCAAATCGATTCTGATCGATTCTGATCGATTCTGATCGATTCTGATTTTGTCGGTGAGTAACACTGGAGGGTGGTACTGTTCCGGACAACAACACGTTGATCAAGAATAGCTTCTGATCACATGCCAAGTGATTGGATCAGCATGGATCAGCGAAGCTCCATCTTGAGGGGGATGGGGCACTGAATGTCAGGGCAAAGTGATAGGAGAATGTCACTAGCCACGACATGTCGAAAATCGTCGAACATGATCGAAATTGGTCCCAAACAAAAGCGGCTCCCAAGGTCAACCATTGAAACGTTTCAGACCGTTTCAGTCTACAAGAGTTGATTCAAGTCGCATTGATTCGGACTCCTCACAGTGTCGCTTTTGAACTGTGCACTCAACGAATCTCAACAATTGCCATGAGCAGGGATGAAGACATGGCATGGCGGCTGAGGCCCACACAGAGGTTGGAAATCTGCGGAAAGAGCTCTTGCCGGAGATTGAGAAGAAGATCGACGAGAAGACTGTGGAACTCGAATTCACAAAGGCGCCAACAACGACGCGACAAAATGCTGGAACAGTTTATAAGGAACAAGGAGCTTATGCCAGCTTGTTGGAGGGAGGGTGGTCAAACTGTCAAGCTACCTACAGAAGTTCCAATTTGTAATGTGACTTGCACTAAAAGAAACTAGAACAAGAGAGCCGGAGAACAGAGAAGCCATGAGAGCCTGAAGAATCGAAAAGAGGTAGGATTTTCTGTTGGCTGGTGCTGCTTAGTGTTGTTGCGTCCTGGAAGGTTTATGAGGAGCTGCAAGTGGGGAAGAGCAACCTCGAGCTACTGAGCAAAAATAGACTTTCAAAATGTAACGACTGCAACGATCAAGTCTGAGACTCTGAGGCTGATCTTAAGTAAAAGAGTTGGAGGCTTGCGTTCTTCGTTTGCAAATCTCTTGACAAGAATGGGACAACCAAGGGCCTACAACACGGTCCACTCAAAGCTGGAGTCAGACTTGCGAGAATTGGTAGATTTTTCGAGGAGCGATTTGGCAGAGCGCATGGGTGTCGGTTCGTTGAGTCGTTGGACCTTGGGGGGCTAGGACATTAATTAAGACAATTAGTGAACAGTTTGACAATGAGACAGTGAACAGATGTGAACAGATGTGAGCAGTTTGACAACGTTTGACAAGTGGGTTGTTCAATTGCCTTGGCACCTTCGCACCGTGTGTGCCCTGTGTGGAAGGGATTCTGGTACTTGTCCTTGCATGGTAAGCGTGGGGCGGAGTTAAGTTGTGGTCGGATGATAATCCTGTTTTCAGAAACTTGCACGATTGGATCATTGATTTTCGGGAGAAATCTCGCACGCTATTGCTGGGCAAGTAGAACCAATACGGATTTTGAAGGCAAGTAGTATGTTGGATTAACTGAGACCCAGGAATGGAGATCACAGACGCAGTTGCTGACTCACAAAACGCGTTTTGCAAAGGGCTTGTGCAGCAATTAGGTCGGACGGAAACATGATTTGCTTTGTTTTTTTGATGCCCCCCCGCAAAAGCGGATACAATTTTAGCAGGGCTCTAACGTTTGCCCCGGCTTTTCTACTATGGTGGTATGTCAAGAATGTATGGCCCTGGAAGGTAGATCTGCGGCTGTATGAATATGGGTTGGCAAGTTAAACAAACCATGCGAGATTCCCTGACAAAAATGACATGGAATCTATCGAAGCTGTGTCTCTTGAGGATTGCCTTTTTTCCATTTTTTTCCTAGGTGCGAAACCTTTCGCAGGGTGGTTCCACTTTCAACTGCAGGAGCACGGCCTCCAACCTCGCTGAAAAGGTTGGTGAACTGAGTGGTCTCCGTGAGCAGCTCGTTTTTTAAATTTAGCTTCGCTGGGAGCTCCATGGCACTCCTTGGGATGCCAATTTAAGAACGAAAGAAACCTTACATGCAATGACCGTTGCTAGTGACTCTGCAAGGACTGTGTTTAAAAGCTTTTCAACAGTGATTGGGTCTAGGGAGACTTTCAGAGAACTTGTTCAACACGTAGTTCCTGCTTTCTTCAAGGTCCAACGATTTTTTGAGCCAGTGCTATGCTGGCATTTGCGGACGAGTGGAGCAAGCAAAACGAGTAGCAGATGTGAGGGTCTCAGAACGGCTTTGTCGTATGTGGTGCATGACCAGAGCAGCGGAACGACTGAGTAACAAGAACTGGCCGGTGGCCATTTTGTTCGGGTCTCTATTTCTGTTGGGTCCAAAGCATTGCCCAGGATACGCATGAAGCTTTCAAAAAGTTCCAGCATTCCGCTTCGAACCAGCTGGACGATATCAAGAAGAGTTGTTGCTTGGCTTTACTTGGTTGAACAATGTTGAAGTTTCCCCCAATTTGGAACCTTTATATAACAAGGAGATCTCAGGAGGCCTGCTTCACTCGGCTGCAATATTTTCTCATTTTCACATCATTTTCACACCAGGTCAAGGATTCACATGCTTTCGGCTGGACCACACAAACATGCATTTGCCTCCACACGATATGTAGAATACACATACACTACATATAATATCATATATAATATTATATAATCATATATAATCATATATATATATATATATGATATAATATAGATATTCATTGCTGCTACGTACTTAGATGTATAGCAATACATGTAGTTTACTTGAACGTGTTCATAACATTTCATAACATAGTGTTGCTTGTACTCTTCTGGGGTATGGCAGACATGGAAACTATTCGGATGATGAATGTTGGAGCTGTCAATCAGTTGCCTGTAGATGTTGCAACCACATCTTATTCTGAAGGACCTGCGGCGTCCCTCATTTTCTGAGGTAGGTATGTGGAAATATGTGGAAGTGACATCATGTTGTGGAGTTGGATTGGAGAGCATGACAGCGCGAGCGCAAAACAACGAGTATCTGTAGATAGATCGATCTCTGGGTCGGGTGTTCGACCGATCGATAGATAGATGCATTTATAAGGCATGCATATGTCTATTAATATATACATATGTGTACATGTTTATGCCTACGGCCCGAAAACCGGCCCAGCGTTTTTGCGTTTTTTTTTGCGTTGTGATATTTTTTTGAGGAGGGTGGGGTGGGGGGGTGGTAATAACGTCCTGTCTCTACGTTATGGTCGATCTCTTCGGAAAACACCCTTCATGCTACGTTGTACACTTCTGTTGTACTTCGGTAAGCACGCTTCATGCTGCTGCTACGTTGTACACTTCTGTTGTACTTCGGTGGACACACTTCATGCTACTTTGTACACTTCTGTTGTACTTCCGTAAACACAGCACTTCATGCATCTTCATGCTACGTTGTACACTTCTGTTGTACATCGGTAAGCACGCTTCATGTTACGTTGTATACTTCTGTTGCCCTTCGGTGAACACACTTCATGCTACGTTGTAAACTTCTGTTGTACTTCGGTAAACACACTTCATGCTACGTTGTACACTATTGTACACTTCTGTTGTACTTCCGTAAACGCATTTCATGCTACGTTTCACACTTCTGTTGCACTTTGGTGAGCACGCTTCATGGTACGTTGTACACTTCTGTTGTACTTCGGCAAGCACACTTCATGCTACGTTGTACACTTCTGTTGTACTTCGGCAAGCACGCTTCATGTTACGTTGTTTACTTCTGTTGCACTTCGGTGAACACACTTCATGCTACGTTGTACACTTCTGTTGTACTTCGGTGGACACACTTCATGCTACTTTGTACACTTCTGTTGTACTTCGGTAAGCACGCCTCATATTACGTTGTACACTTCTGTTGTACTTCGGTAAGCACGCTTCATGTTACTGTTGTACTTCGGTAAGCATGCTTCATGTAAAAACATGTTGCCAGGTAGCCTGTCTAGCCAAAGTGCAATGATGATGACATATGTCAAGGCTTGGCAATGGCCCTACATACATCGAAATGCTGGTGTGTGTGACATCACTGCAAAGACGGTCCGCAAGTTGAAGTGATGGAAAAGAATCGCTGGCGCTGTGGCGAAACGCGAAACCATCCCAAGAACGTAACGTTTTTTTGAGGGTGTTCAACATGCATTTTTAAATTCCCACTGCAGTAAAACAAGGATTTTTAATAAATCCCAATGAAAATGAGGTGCCAAAGAACATCACCATGATATAAACATGTGGCAAATGCCAATGTTTTCACCAAGCCGAACATCACAGTAAACATGAAAATTGATGAAAACGCTGGGCCGATTTCCGGGCCGTTCAGATGTTTATGCACTGCGGCAGGCATGCGTTTGCAAGCATTTTTGGACTTTTACAACCTGCACCCTAACGGAAAAACAGCGTTTCCAAACATTCCAATTATTTCAGGTGATAGCCAGCAGGATTCCCATCCATACGAGTGCTGCTAGTCATTGTAACAGCTGTCATTTTTTTTCTATGGTTGTATTTCCTTTCTGGACCGTGAAGGGTGCACACATGGTTATTGCAGGAGAATGAATTGCAGGGTAAACAGATCGATCGTTTTTGGGGTTTGAACATATCAATGTTCTGCCGAGGTTTGCCGCGAATCTCGTCAAAAATTGAGTCTTTAGAGACACGGATTCATCGAATCGTCAAGGATGCGGCAATGGATGAGGAGGACCTTCAGCAGGCGCCGCATGGTGTGTGGTGTGTCGAGGGTCTTGAGTTTGTCACCTTGTCATTTTGCTTCCTTGGAGGCGAGGCCTGAAGTGTTTCAATGTTTCCTAAGACTAGTGACTAGTAAAAATATGAAAGTTTGAATAGAAATTCCAGGCACTTTTTCTCAAGATGTGCTTTGCTTTGCAATGTAATTATTTGATATTATTTGTTCATCCAATGCATGTTTTCTTCAGAGAGGCAATGTATTTCGAGTTTTGTGCCGATTCATGAGGCCAAGTTGCAAATCGAAAGCATCAAAGACGCCTTGTCAAGCATGGACGAGACTATCCAACTTCAGGACCGCAGCACTGTGTGTCAACTGGATGTAGAATCCGATAAAACCTATATAGAACCTATACAATCCTTATTTTGTGTAGTGTGCTGAAAGCAGTTCACAAAGGGCGAAGAGATTCAGGTCAAAAGTTCATGTTGGGAAACTGCCTACCACAACAGCTTGGTTTGACGCCTGCAGTTTGACCCTGGGAGGGATTTGTTGGAACTCTGGCAAGATTCCTTTCATGACTTCATGAGTCATGTCGAATTTGATCTTTTAAAGCCCGGCACAGGCAGTACTGGTAACCATCAAGAGCACAATGGTTGCCCCAATTATCCCCAATATATTCAAATAATATTCTGATTATTCTTGCCACTGTTGAGGAGAAGGACAAACTGACCAAAGTTGACTCCGCCTCAGTGCATTCCAGTTCAAACTACGGAGTATTGACTACGGCAAGCAAAACTTGGGGTAAGAAGAATACAGTTTTTCGCTTTTGCAATTGATTTATATACTTGCGACATACTTCGCGGTCATGCTCAAGCTCGTAGTCACGCAGCGAGTGAGCAGTCCAAAGTGTATGGGCGACTCTCTGAGAACCTGCCGAAACATGCCAAGGACACCCTCACAAGCCACGCTAGCTTCATAAATGAAGAAGCCTCCCAGCGAAAGAGCAAGATGGAGCAGCTCCATCAGAAGCTGAACCAGACTAAGGACCAGACCACACTAAGGGAAGTGATGGACAGTGATGGAAAGTCATGGAAACGGGAAGTGGTTCGAAGTTTCGATCATTCATGTCCTTTGAACAAGCCACGCAAATTTGGCTTTTTCAGGCAGCTGCTGGCTTGAGTCCCAACATCCGACACCCTGATGTTCGAGCCTTTGAACCTAAACCCAAGTCCACATGTCGTGCTTTGGCGCCCAGGAGGAGCTGACAGAATTCACCAACAACCTCCATGCCGACCTGGCGAGGTCCATCAATTCAAGACTCAACCCACAGACCATGTCCTGGGAACAAAGCAGCAACTTCACATCTCAAACAGACATAAGCAGACAGCCTTGAGAGAGAAATTGATTTTACAGACACATCAATACGAGCAAAGTCCATTGTATAATCGTATGATTAATATATATATTTTATATATTCCATATTCATATTTTATGTATACATAAACAACCCGTCGCGCCGTTTTCCGTACGTGCGTTTTGCACAATTTCATTATCATCAGGTCCACTTCAAGTGTATTTCGTTTGTATTTCGTGTGGGAAAAATGAAGTAGTTTTGTGTAGCATGCACAAA
>Ga0126342_10004682_pt1:0-22500 | contig 23501 bp, 14 predicted proteins | sample Cyp1metagenome_FD_92528 | JGI IMG/M metagenome (GOLD analysis project Ga0126342, IMG submission 92528) | Coral microbial communities from Lord Howe Island, Old Settlement Bay, Australia - Cyphastrea 1 metagenome | ecosystem: Host-associated > Invertebrates > Cnidaria > Coral ...
ATCATTGATAAATAAAAAACTATAATATATATATATATATATATATATATATACATATATATATATTTATATATATATATATATTGATATAAGTAATCTAGTTACTCCCTGTGTTTATTACTAGGATTAGTATTAGGGGAAAGGGATTACTAAAACAAAATGCGCCACGTATGGCATATCATTTACATGCATTTGAAACATGTTTTGGGGGAACAGTTGGGATCTAGTGAATCTAGTTATTCCGTGCATGGGGCATTTGGGATACATGGCTTTCAAATACTGGAGGAACCTGAATTATTTAATCTGGTTGGTGGTTTCAATTCCCTTGAAGAATATTAGTCAGATTGGATTATCATCCCAACTAATGGGGAAAATACAACATGTTTGAAACCACCAACCAGACCCCTTGACTGGAAGAGGTCACCGATTGGAAGCAGAACATCTTCCAATCTCAATGGTTGCGACTTGATGTGGGGAATGCACCCAAGGATTGCAATTTAAAAACCAAGTGTCAAACGCCGGTTACCCTCTGGCAAACGTTTACATAAACAATGCGAAGATCCACCATGTTTAATGGGTAAATCAACTATTTCTATGGGAATTTTCAATAGCTATGTTAGTCATTACCAGAGGATATATCATACTTGGATGTGCCTCCGAGTTCACACGTGGTACCCCCCAGGTGCAAGTGGAAAACATAAACCTGGGGCACATAACATCATTGGTTTTTAACCACTTGCGATCCCCAAAGTTAACATGCGGAACTCCAAAAATTGGGGTTGGACGAGGATTTTCCTATTGAAAAAGACATGCCGGACAGCATAGGATGGTTTCGATCCTAAAATCAAAGTGACAATCGTAGCTGCATTTCCTGTCCAAAAAATGACCCAACAACCCACGTGTATCCTGGATTTCTCGCCCACCCCAACCTTCAAGGCCTTGAAAATAAATCTTTACGAATCTCATGAGGTCGCTACATCTACAAACCAAGCGATCAATTACCGGGCAAGGGTTAGTTGCAACTGAGATGAATGGAAGCGAATAGAGCCGAGTTGCAACGCATTTTTGGTTGATAGCATCCCCCTGTTTAGCAATGTTTTAGCCACCCATTATCCAAAGGTCTTGCAAAAATGGCTCAAAGGTTTCATGAACACACAGTTATAGTACCTATCATTCATTTACGATCTATTATCTATGACTAAGATTCACTAAGCATCTTCGAACATTGTATAATAACCATTCTGAACGTGGTACCCCACAGGCAAGTTTGATACATAAACCCAACAGACTGTGGCACCACTTTGAACCATGTCCACCAATCATTGGTGAAATCCCTACTTTCATGGATAAATCCCAACTAATTCCCCATGAACTTATCATTTACCCAATAAATGTCATGAAATCCTGCTACCCTCTGGTAAACTAACATAACTATGGAAAATCACTATTTTTCATGGGAAAACTCACTATTTCTATGGCCATTTTCAATAGCTATGTTAGTTTACCAGAGGGTAACTCCCATTGAAATAACCTTGTTCCCACCATTTGCCCAGCATTTCCCACCGCACCGTCGGGGGGTGGGCGCCGCCGTTCGGCGCGGCGGTGGAAGAATGCACAGAGGCGGTCGCGGGGACACGCCTCACGCGACTCACGTGAGCTGTTGAAAGATTTGGGGGTCATTTACTCTGGTTGTGTATATATGCATATATAATAATATGTATATATATATAGAGAGAGTATATATATATCATATATATATACATATTATATATATATATATATATATATCATTATGTATAACGGATAGATGATAGAGGGGTGATATAACCTTAGCTAGATGTGTCTATATATATATATATATATAAGGGTTAGATGGGTTATACAACCTTAATATGAAATATGGTTATAAAAAAATATATCATTCATAATAACTTAATAACTGGGAAATGTAGTTTTAATAACTATAATAAAACCATAATGACACAATAATAACCAGTTTCCATATTAGGGTTACATAACCCATCTAACGTTTTTTATGTACTGGTGAATCTTAGATACCTGTCAAACAATCTCATGTTTAGCTGGTGAACGTACATTCTACCAATGATAGCAAAACAAGTACTAACGTATCTAACCAAGGTTGAACCAGTATGTGTATTTATATATGTATATATATATACACACGTTAGATGATATATATATGACCTTGATATGGAATATGATCAGTATGGTTACTATGGTTCTTGTGGTTATTACAGTCATATTTCCCAGTTGATATGGTTATTATGCCTGATACATTCCTTTATAACCCTGTGTAAGTGTAGTTATAGTATGTTATAGTTAATGTATGTTAATATATTCTCATTATACTCCACTGACCACCATTTTCCCAAACTAATCTTGTGTTCCTACATCGCTATGGAAATATCATTATGTTTAAGAGGAAATGATCAAACTCAATTGGCCATGGTTTTCAGTTTGCAAACAAAAAATCACCAGAGAGTATCACTTGGAGTCTCCCAGTTCTGGTTGCTTGGTTTATGGTTGCCCAACGAATAGTTACTGGTTGGTGGTTTCAACCTATCCCTCTGAAAAAATCATGGAGTTCGTCAGATTGGGATGATGACATTCCCAATATATGGAAAAAATAGTCATAAAATTTATGTTCCAAACCACCAACCAGATAAATAATCTCCAAATTCTGGGATTCTCCAAGTATATCATGGAACATCTCCAGGTTATAAAACATGTTATACACCCTAAAACCCCCAACGATGTCAAGCCAGTTGAGCTGCTTCAGAACGGATTTCCCATGTATTCATCAACCACGGGCTTTTGAAAACAACTTTCATCCGGGTGTTCATTGAAAATCCCCAGTTGAATAAAATTAATCCGTATGAATATGATCAATATGATCATATTATCCAGGTTATTATCAGTATAACCCATTGAATATTAATCAGTATTATAGTTCAAACAGTATAACCCATTGGATATGATTAACTATCAGCATTATAGTCAGTTATGATCAGTATGGTTACTATGATTGAAATAATGGGTCATCAATCATGGTGTCCAGAAGTTTCCAGTTAGCCCCGCCGACCCCAGCCAAGAAAAGTGTCTTCAAGACAGACTGTCTTTCATGGTCAAAGCATTTTTTTTCAGATATGGTCATTAAAAAAAACATATACCCTCTGGTAAACTACCATAGCTATTGAAAATCACCATTTTTAATGGGAAAACCGGGAAAATCCACTATAAATTGCCATTTTCAATAGCTATGTTAGTTTACCAGAGGGTATAAATTCTGTGAAGCAGAATATTTCGCAAATTCTGACCATATCTGGCCAATGTCTTGGCCCCCCAACTTGACCGTAACAACACGCCCCAACTTGACCAACACGCCCATCTGCTTGGTGTTTTTTTTTGCGTTTTTCAGATATGGCAGTCTCAAATCATTCCGTTTAATTACTGGGTAGAATAAACAACTGAATGGCTTGCTACTGGAAATTATTGCAATAATCTCACCAGGTTTGGTAAGTTCTGACCTAGAAAATCCAAAAGCTATGTTAACGCTACTACAACTATAGCAAATTACTACTGTACCAATATCATTAAACATCCCGATAAACATAACCAACATGACCAACAGTCGAACATTCAAACTGCCATGGTCTGCCTGAAAATGGGGAAGGACCTCAAAATGGCCACTGACGAATGGGGGAAATGAGGTTCATTTGCGGCATTGGAGGTACCTTATGTTCAAACAAACCCACATGAGCCCTTAAAAACCTCCCCTACCCCATCTGACTATACTAGTTGGTTGATAGGTTTCTCTACTATGGGTTATAAATAATTTCCAAATAGCCTAGGTAATTACCCTCTGGTAATTTAACATAGCTATTGAAAATGGCCATTTATAGTGGATTTACCCATTGAAAATGGTGATTTTCAATAGCTATGTTAAATTACCAGAGGGTAGTATAACTCCCAACAAATCAACCAACCAGTGTATTTTTAATGGCCCAAATAAACCTTCAATTCCCTATCGCATCTCAAAATGATCTACCTCCGCGAGCCGCGACGCGGCTCGCCCCCCGCCTTTGACCGCAAGTCCCGACAGACCACAGTCCTGATGGGAGAGGTAACCACCAAAAAAAAAAACTTACAGTTGGAACAGGAAATTTAGATGAACAAATTGGCATTTAACCATGAAAAATGGCGCTAGAATGATGTAGAATGGGATATTTTTTCCAGGAGATCAAGGAATATGATGGAACAAACATGGTTAAAATAATGGGTTAACCAACAAGAATATGCATTATCATACGGTATCATTGGGATAATGGTTGAGATACGTTGGGATAATCATCGGATTGTAAGTTGTAAAGGGAATGTTAATTTATGGAAATAAGTGGAACAGGATCGCGGTTCACCAATTTGGTGGGAAATAGTTGGATAATTGCAATATAATTCGGAAGATAATCCTCAAAGACGGATTGCAGGAAAATCTCACAGAAATAGATTCATGATTTTCACCCCTTTCCAGCCATGCTTGATGACACCAACTGGTGCATGAATTAGTTACCAACTGGTGCAGGATTTCTTCCATCCACAGCATGGAATTACCATTATATAAACAATATGAGAATCCCATAGAAATTTCTCTGAAACTACCCATTTTTTACCTATCAAATTCCATGAAATGCTAGTTGGTGGTTTCAACCTCTCGGAAAAATATTATATAGTCAGTTGGGGTTACTATTCACAATATATGGAAAAAAACATGAAAAAACAAAATGTTCCAAACCACCAACCAGTTATGAAACTACACTGTTTACCTATCAAACTCTATGAACATTCTCCACTGCCACCTCTGTTGGCACCTATGAGATTTGCCATCTCTGCCAGGTTGTCTCAAGAGACCACAGGACTCTGAGTGGAATGGAGATGTTCGTCACAGCATTGGGGACATTGCTACAGTTTGTTAATTTATATACTCATATATATATATATTATATATATTATATATATATTATATATATTATATATATTATATATATTATATATTATATATATATATATATATATATATATATGAGTATACAGTAATATATAGAATACTGTGTATATATATATGTATATATACACATCAACAAAACTATACATGTTTTTTCATATATCATCACTACAATCAATGGATACCAGTAGGTCACTAGATAACCCAATAAAGAACAGTGATTTCTTCGCCAAACATGACCACCTCAGGCACTCCACATGGCTTTCTCCGAAAATGGATGGGAAAAAGCCTCATTTAATGCACTGGTGAATCAGAATGTGGGGGATAACATTGATAACATCCCCCATTTTCAGACCCAAGTTATATCCCAAGTTATCATGTCGTGTTGATATATATGTTACCTATCATTGTAGTTTATCTATATTTATCAATAATACCAATATTATCATTATTACTATCATTATCTATCATTATCTACGTTGATCGGCTTTATATCCCGTTTGTCTATATTATTATATATGTACATATGTATATATATATACCCTCTGGTAAACAAACAGTTCGCTATTGAACATGGCCATAGAAATAGTGGATTTTCCCATTAACCATCCATAGTTAGGTGAACGTTTACCAGAGGGTACATGTTTAACATCCATTAATTATCCATTAACAAGCTATAGGAATAAACATCCATTAACCATCCATGAACCATGTGCCTATTATTATACATTTATTATACATTTATCTCCCATTGCGACCCATGGAAATCCCACGGATAAATCCCCAGTGACTAAAGTCGCATTGACCATCCAACTCAGCCATGAAAAAGAGCCAGAGCCGAGCCATTCGAAAGCCAGCCATTTGATCTATGGATAATAGTCTTTGGATAATAGTCTATTTATGGATAGCAATAATAATCCAACAATAATCTATCCCATATGCAACCCATGGTGCTGGAATATGCAACCCATGGTGCTGGAATATGCACACCAACATTTTGCCCTTGTCCAAAATCAGCCAGTTTTGAGGGTAAATATACCAGCACCATGGAGCATATGGGTATGGATGATCAGAATCCCCAACCGTTGGCTACTTTTCATGGCTCATTTACCCTCTGGTAATGACTAACAGCTCGCTATTGAACATGGCCATCTATAGTTGATTTATCCATTAAACATGGTGATTTTCCATAGTTTATGTAAACGTTTACCAGAGGCTACCATCATTACCATCCAGTTGCTTCGACTCAAAAATTCACCACTGCCCCGCGCTGCCCCGCGCTGCCCACCTGAAATACCTGGGGTGGTACAACTGCTCTTTCGCGCCATGCGCGTAGGGGCACCAAAAGCCCTGCCCACATGTCCCCGGACAACGTCCGCCCGGAGGAACTGAGGATTAGTTCACGTTAGAATGGCTGAATTTCATGGTGACATCCACTGGTAAAATAGAACTATTTAGTAGAACACGTTGTATAAATCTAAATAAAATATGGATAGATATGGGGATATTATATACTCTGAAGTAACTGAGTGAAACACGGCTTTTACAATGGAGAATCGATGAAGGTTCAGACCCAATACCACCACCGGAGTGACCACCAAATGTTGCTCACTACATATCCTTTGTGCATAAAAAAACAATGATTGTTTCACAGTGTTTGGCACCTACAGTATCTGGGCAAATTAAATACTTCAGAAACCTGACAGAACCGCTATTTTTGGGATAGTTACCCCGAATGCTAACCATACGACGTTGCAGGGAGGTCGTTGTTGGGTACATGGCTACTGTAGTTCCTCATAGAGTTTGGCACCCAGCAACGGAGGCACAAAATTGATCAAGTTCACTACTCAAGCAGTGAATTCCTGGGGTCAGTGATTTTTTTTGAGCGATATTCATATAAACTGGTTGGTGGTGCAATAACCATCTTGAAAAATATGAGTTCGTCGATGGGAAGGATGACATCCCAGATATGAAATGGAACATAAAATTCATGTTTGAAACCATTCATCTAATTGGTGGTTGAGCCACCCTCTGAAAAATATGAGTTCGTCAGATTGGATCATCATCCCAACTATTGGGGAACATAAAGTTCCATGGTTCCAAACCACCAACCAGGTAGATATATCTACCATAAACCATAGATATTGGACTTATGTTCACCAACTTAGCTATCTCGGGGGCCCGACCCTTTAAGTTCCCAACAATGGAGACTAAACGATCCAGGCCGTGATTCCGGACACGGCATCACAGGCTTTGTCAAGGAGGCTCTACCGGAGTCCCCATTAAAATCGAATGGTAAATCACTAACATAACTATGGAAAATCACCGTTTTTAATAGGTACCCTCCAGTAAATTAACATAGACCCTGGGCAGATAGGGGTTGGAAGACTAGTTTCCATTAAAAATTGGTGATTTTCAGGGTCTATGTTAATTTACTAGAGGGTAAATCAGAGGGTATATAAAAGCTGACTATCACAACTGGTTGGTGGTTGCTCCTAACCCCTCTGAAAAATGATGGACTTCGTCAGTTTGGGATGATTATTATTCCCAATACGATGGGAAAAATAACAAACATGTTCCAAACCAACAACCAGCAATATATGAAACAATAAAACATGTTCCAAACCACCGACCAGACAATGTAAGGTATACTCCCTGAGTGGCAATTCATCTCTGAAATGTGAGCTTCCTGGATATGGACAATTTTTTCTAGATCAGGAATGGAAGATACAAGAGCCTGTGGACAACGCTGCTCGTAATCCAAACTTGGGTCCTGCAGCGGTTTTTGGGGCGAAGCAAGGAGTGTCTGGAAGCATCACCAAACTTATGAAAGCTCAACATCATGGGGATAGTCACTACGGATAGTCTTGCTTTTTAAAGAAAAACTTTGCGTTTTACATCGCAGGTATTTCATGGTGTCATGTATAGTTCCAAACGCCTTATATTAAACGCCCCCAAAAACTCTGGTTTGGTAGGGGCTGAAATCACATCTTTCAGACCATCGAATGGTCATAGCTTTAGTTCATAGATTTCATAGCTTCAAGGGGTCTCGAAGTCTTCAAGTCCACCTCTAAACATGGTCAACCTTTGGTAGTCCACCCAAAAATATATATATATACTGGTTGGTGGTTTTAACCATACCATCTTGAAAAATATTAGGAAGGATTATCCCATAGATTATGGAAAAAATGTGTGAAACCACCAACCGGTATATGTTGCGTTTTTTTTGCAAGTTAGCCATTTACAGCAAGAAAACTCATCCGGATGAGTTTCTACCACAAACTATCCAGTCGGGGATGTGTTTTGCCTACAATGCTCTCTACCTGGAGCCCCATTTTCTGGGCGTTTTGTATGATATTTATCGCTGTCTAAATATATCATTTATAATATGAGATACCCTCTGGTAAACTAAAATCACTATGGAAAATCACCACTTTGAATAGGTAAATCAGAGGGTATATAAAAGATGATTATATACTGGTTGCTGGTTGACCTACCCCTCTGAAAAATATGATTTCGTCAGTTGGGATGATGACATTCACAATATGATGAGAAAAAGAATAAATGTTCCAAACCACCAACAAAATATTGTAGTTATACATTGATTGCTATTGATTGCTATCTATTAAAGCATTTTCTATATTTCGTTTTGATTACTTGCTATATATTCAAATCTCATGTATTATCATTTGAGTTCCTCAGCTACATCCTCATACAGTAGGTCCCAAATTAAATGTCTCAACATGCTGTTGTCAGTGAAATCTAGCCATCAATTGGGTGACCCCTTTTTTAGCGTCACCCCGAAAAGAAACTGCCTCGCCGAACTGGAGTAGTTATCCCATTCACAAGTGGATTATATATATTATATATTATATTATATATATATGATATGTATGTATATATATATAGAGAGAGAGCTGTATTGACTAATCATTTACCATCTGTGGCGTGCATCCTTCAACTAGATGGTGCCCTGTGTTTTTCTAAGTTGGTTTATAACCCCCATTAACTAGTTCGATGTATCTACCATAAACCCAAGAGCTGTTGGAGTTATGTAAAAACCAACTTAGCGTGAACCCAAAATGGGAACTTTGCAACATGTCCCCCATCATTGAGTTGAATCCCTATTTATCATGGTTAAATCCCAACTCATTATTCCCTTAAAAAAAGTATCATTTACCCGTTACCCATTAAATCCCAGTCAATCCTTTTAAATCCCCTGAAATATCATAAATGATCATAAATGTCATTAAATCATTTTACAAAAAATCCAACGAAAAAAAAAAAAAAAACAAGTTTGACCCTTCGAATCAGGGCAGCCATAGCAGCACCCGGCAGCTGGCTGGGCTCCTTCTTGGCCCAGTGAGGGCAGGGCTGCGGGCCGTAGCCAATGGAAAGCTTCCGACGAGCGTCCTGGCCGTGGGAAGCCGTGGGCCATGGGGGGGAAGGGGTCCCAGGGGCCCCAGAGGCCCCAGGTTTGGGTCATCTTCAAATGGTGAGTTCCATATCTATCATTATCTTTATATTATATATATATATATATATTATATTTATATTATATATATATGTTTATATTATATATATATATATATATTATAATATATATATATATTATATAAGAAATGGTGAGTTGGCTGAAGGTACATGACCTTGTGTTTGTTCCCTTCAGAGCGAGTGATCATGACTTGATGATACTTTATGTGTGTGTGAATGCATCCTCAAGCCATTTCCGAACCATAACCGATGTCCGGAAAGCAATACCCTCTGGTAATGACTAACATAGCTATTGAAAATGGCCATTTATAGTGAGTTTTCCCATTAAACATGGTGATTGTCCATAGTTTTTTGTATGTTTACCGGAGGGTACGTTCATGGATATTTGTGATTTTTGTGCATGCATCCTTGTTGCAGGATTTGAAAGCATATTGGGGATCCCAGAACCGGTTTGTTGTGGGTAACAGCTATGAAGCTTTTGGCAGCTTAGTGACTTAGTGGAAAACATCTTGGACAAGAAATAGTAAATCATCTCCAAATTTACCAGAAACGGATGATATAAACCATCAAAAATAGGGGTTTATGGTTGCTTTAATTACTAACATTATACCGAGATATGCTGAACTTATTCAGCTGGCTTATTCACCACTTATCCACGCATGATAGTCAAATGATTTGGCTTCAGAAACGACATGGACAAGACCGTCCATCTTATAATCGTCCGCAGCGCCGCGCCTGGTAGTTGTGGGCATAGACGCAATTCTGCCAGTCGTGCTGAACGCCAATGGGACACCAGAGTGTCTTGTATTGGTACCTGGTGGAAAACACACAGCACGAAACCACACAGTTTGGATGTGCAATTCAAGACTTCAAACACATCGATAATTTTAATCATTCTAGATGAACCAAACTGTCATGTGTGATCCTCCTTCAAAACTGTTTCAGCCATGCCCCTGTCTCCATTTCATGGTGTGAATGCAGTGAAATCTTCCAAACTCAAAAGGCTGAACAGTTAATAACTCCACAATACCTACTTACAGTGGTCCACATATGTATAATATATATATATATACGTATAGTAAATAGGCATGGATGTTTCTTCTATATTTTCATCATGTATCCATGTCCCTCTATTTGGGTATTGTCCGCTACAACTAGAAGTCATGTTAGCCACATGTTTTTGCCCCGTTATGTTTATTGGTTTATGTTACCCAAATAAAAACTAGTTCGATATATCTACCAAAAAGCCGACAGTGATTAGGCTGATCAAAACCAACTTAGACAAAACTTACCAACTGGTTATTTAACATAGCCATGGAAAATGGCCCATTTATATATGGTTTACCTATTAAAAATGGTGATTTTCCATGGCTATGTTAAATAACCAGAGGGTAAATCAACTATCAATCCCATTTCCAAATGGTAAAATTTCTAAAATCATGGCGATCCTCGTGGGGCACGACCTTGTTGTGGTCAATGTTGGGTCAAATTTGTCAATCAATTATTTTACAAACACACACCATTTATTGACACTTATTTAGCTGATAATGTTGCTCAGTAAATGTGCTTTTGGGTCAAGTTACCAAACACTTCTTACTTGTTGTCAATCAAACCTAGAATTGGCGTGAGTTGGGGTGCTGGTTGGTGGTTTCAACCCCTGAAAAATATTAGTCAGATTGGATCATCATCCCAACTATTGGGTAAAAATAACAAATGTTCCAAACCACCAACCAGGGTGATGTTGATATGTACCGTGTTGAAAACAAAACAGCACCGTTCACAGCACCGTTCACGACTCGTGCGCCCCAGGGCACATGAAGAAGTCTTCTGTGAGCACCTCGGGCACCTCTCGTCACGAGAATTGGCTGCTCCAGCGGCTAACAAACAAAAATGGCTGTTCAGTGCATTGGTTGAAGGGAAAATCACTTAAGATGACTTATGGATCATGATGATGGGATATAAACACACATAAACTAACATAACTATAGAGAGATCCACCGTTTTTGATGGGTAAATAATGGTAAATCCACTATTTCATACTATTTCTATGGCCAGTTTCAATAGCAAACTGTTTGTTTACCAGAGGGTAAACATACATAAACTACATCAGACTACTGTGCATTGGTTGAAGTGAACATCGTAAGCGGAAACTGCGGATCTTTTGCTCTCGAAAAAATGAGGTGTTCCGGCGTCGATTTTGCCGACAAAAAAACAATTCTGGGAGCTGTGATTTAAACATGTGTCTAAATTAAACATGTGGCACGCTTCTGTTGACATTGCAATAGATTTTTGGATGTTCCCTAATTTTTTTCAAATATGGTGTTCAATAGGCTTTGACCCGTCCCAAAACCCCAATAGAAACAATTCTTAAAACTCTGGACAACTGTGTATATAGAGTTATAGTACTTTGGGAAATATGTTGGATTTCAATATAACATGTTTTTGTTGAGCCCTTTTTCGGCAATTGTCTGGAAACAAAGATAGTTCGACAACGGATGTTTTTTTCGTTTCCGAAGTTGGCCCATCTTGGGCCATCTGCGGCGAAACGCCTGACCAACTTTGAACGGAAAAAAGCTGGTGCTACCCTCTGGTAAACTAACATAACTAAGGAAAATCACCATTTCTGATGGGAAAATCAATTATAAATGGTCATTTTCAATAGCAAACTGTTAGTTTACCAGAGAGTATTCCAGTTTTCTCAGATTGCTTCATGGATCTTCATGGTGTTGTTGTTCATGATTCAATCATGGTGAAATTGTGTTATAATTCGAGATCTACACATGGTATCGTATAATATACCCTCTGCTAAATTAACATAGACCCTGAAAATCACAATTTTTTAGTGGTTTTACTCATCTTCCCTCGAAAAATGCCAGGGTCGATTTTTTTTTTCAGACCCTCACGGCGATTGCAAACAGGAGCAGCGCACCTGTTGTTCTTGCGCCTCTGACAGTAGCTCAGTTTGCGCTTCCTGACCAGGCATGGGGAAGATGGCTGGAATGGCTACTGGGGGAGACCAAATGGCATCCCATTCTAAGTGGCTATATTTCAGATCAATCCACCTGCTCAAAACAATAAACTCAAATGGCATATGTATATATAATCATATGTCTGCATATCGTGGCCTCTGGCCATGGTTGACGGTCTCAATTAAACCTAACTTAAACACCAATCTGGCCACTCATGCTTTCCATGTTTACCTACTGTGGGTGAAGATTAGGGTAAATCATTGTCAGATTCAAAGCCCTACAAATCTAAACGATGCTATTAAGATACCTGTACCGATCCTTTACCCATATCATGGAGTATCCAAATTCTGTTTACAAACGTCCCAGATTGATGGACCTCATAATAAACCAAGGCTCTGATCTCCGGTTGACATTGTCCTATTTATTGCTTGGGAAAACAAGCCAGCCTTCCAGTAAATTGACACAATATTAGGGAAACCCAAGGTTTTTTTTTTCAGGAAATGATAGGGAAAAAAAGCCAAGATGTTTTTCAGGAAATTAATAGACATGATTCTGACATGATCCATTAGCTGTGGATTTTCATGCGTCCATATCTCAGCTGATTCGCGCCTCTCGCGAGTGGGCGAACTCACAGCTAGCCCCACGGCGGCACTGACAGCGAAGCTGGGGAAGTTTGCATTCAATTCAGATGGGTTTCCCCGTTCTTATTGGGAATTTCATGGCTACACTAAGGTAAACCAACATAGACTTAGATGTGGAAAACACCCTAGAAAAAAAATATCTACACATGGCAGGTTTTCCACATCAATGCTAGTTTGCCCTAGGGTAACAAGTTGGGAATTTCCAAAAATCATTGGGTTTGGTCTAAGGGATTTTGTTTGCAGGAAACTTGCTGGTGCATACCACCAATAAAATCGAAATATATGTGTTTGTTTCTTCAGATTGTCCCTTCAATAGGGTAAAACTTGTGTCATGATGTGTCATGGTTCCCCCTTTGTTAAAATTTCCCAGGTATCCAACTGTTCTATTTATTCTCGGGGGTTGCTGTACAACTTGGACTGGGTCCAAGCCAACAAATTTGGAGTTTCTGGGATATTATGGGATATGAACCAGCATGATCATCACTAAGCAACACAAATTGGAATATGATCAGCACATTCTGGGGCAAAACCACCATGATTCCACCAACAAAAACAATATGTTTACCAACGGGGATTTCAGCCAGCAATATCGCGGAGATGTTTATCAGCAACAAAAGGGTATGCCAAGCCCGAGAAGTGGACGATGTTTGATGCTTAGTTTTGGCCCAGTCCTCATTTAGCCCCTGAAAAAACAGCCCATGGATCCATGGCCTATTGTCCCAACGATATGTGAATCCCCTGTGAATATGGTGGGTGGGTGGTGTTTAATCATGTTTAATATGAGGGGGATAGTATTGCTAAGAACAGCCAGCATCCATAGGTCCAAAAAGGTCTTGAATCTTGACTTTGACCCATCCCTATGTGCAAATGCGAGTTGTTTCTGAGAAAGGTTCTCTTCCAATGCCTGAATCATGACGAGTCAAACCTCACAAAACAACAGTTTCATCATGTTTCATCTTCAAAGTCTTGGCGGATTCGACCTTTCAGTGTCCAAAGGGCCCTTGGATCCCTTAGCCTATGGTTTTACCTTTGTTCGACCTGCAGTTTCCATCAGTTTCCCTTAACAAAACCCCGGACATCGCCGGATCTCCAGGACTCGCACCTGGCCCACGTTTGGAAAAGAAGCACAGAAGCGCACTTTGCGTCGAAGCGTCCTGACCGTAGCGTCGAAGCCGTGACCCTTCGCCAAAGTCATTGAAGGATCGTCCCAAAACTTTGGCGACACGGAAAACCCGATGACTCGATGACACCTAAGAGTTGAATCAAAGAAAACACGAACTGCGACCACTGCGACCATGAAATCAAGGAATTTCTGTTCCTGTCACCAGATAAATCCATGGATGAAATGGTGCCCTTTTATTGCCCGCACTCGTCCTCTGGGGATCCTCGACCTGTTCCGTTCGGACAAAAATGAACTAACTCCGACAAAAACAAACAACACGCAGAAAACATATATATATATATAATATATGCATATATATATGTATATGTATGTATATATGTATATATACAGTATTGTTATAACATATATATATATATAGTACTGTTCTATTAAAGAACATATGATAATATAATATATATATATGTAACATAATTTTAGTACTATTGAACATATGATAAATTATTATAGTACAATTAGAATCATACAGAATCATATGGGCATATATATATATATGTATATATAGACATGTATATATATAGTATAATGGAAGCGTTTGTCATCACAATATATCAATACTATGATTGACACTTTAAGGATAACAATGGTATATTTATGGAAAATAACGAATTGTTGACGGTACCATAGGATATGATTGGGATATCAATGGGATACTAATGATGTTGTTTCTACCTAGGAAAATCAAATAAATAAACCAAAATTATCATGACTGTCATGATTATATGTATGATTATAACATATTATAACAGTCCCAATGATGTCTCTACCTGTGAAAACGGTTATATAATGACCATAGGTGAGTTCATCATTTATAGGGTTAACCTTGAATCCAGGACTTTTTTTTTTCACCCCAGGGTTATTACCCTCTGGACAAAACATGGCAAAGGACAATCCAACATACGTAGATTATGTTTCCATTAAGACCGTCACTTAGAAGGGATTTCCACTTGCAACGTTTGATTGCCAAAGGGTATGTGTGTGGATTTGTTCCCAAAGGGAAATCCACTACTTTGGGAATCTATGGGCAGTATGTTGTTTTTGGTTCCTGAAGCAAATCCAAGATATACTACCATCTGGTTATTTAACATAGCCATGGAAAATCCCAACCATAAATGGAGGTTTCTAGCTGGGAAAATATTTTATTTCTATGGGCCATTTTCCACGGCTATGTTAGTCATAACCAGAGGGTAATGATTCTCTTAAGCGGTTCGGGGCTGGGAGTATTGTATCCATATTCTCAATAGAACATGGGCAGCCAAGGACCCTAAGGAGCTACTGAGAAGATATATCATTTGTAGAAACCCAGATATATTGATCTACTATAATATGGTATATCATAAGTTCAGTTGATAACTTAAACACGTAACTAAACAGTAATCATTGATATCCCATAAATATTCCATTCATATCCTATGGTTCAATCATGTGTTATTTCCCATACATATCCCATGGTTCTCATGGTTCTCATTTCTAATAGTCCCATCTCATAGTATCCCATTAGTCTCTCATTAACGGTATCATTAGTAATAATGTCTTAGGGACTTGAACCGTTAATTCCCATCAATATTCCCATCTCATAGTTATGGTCCCATCTCATTTATATGGGAACCATCTATATATTAGAAATTGAGATCCATATATGGTCCCATAAATATGAGATGGTTTCTCATTTCTAATAGTCCCATCTCATAGTATCCCATTAGTCTCCCATTAATATCCCATAAATTAAACGGTGAATCATGTCTTATCTTTGAGATTTCCAGGCTCCGGGTATCTAAAAATCCAACCGAAACGCCTCGCCAGCACCTCAGGCGTTTCGCGATGTTTGCTGCCAATCGTCCAGCCGGACGAAACGTTACTTGGTGGAAAACCATCGAAACTCTACTTGGTGGATCATCCCACTTGGTAAGTGGGTTATAACCCCAGTTATAAATGGGATAAGTAGGGTTAATACACTTATAACTGGGGTTATAATCCACTTACTAAGTGGGATGAGCCACCAAGTAGGGAATCATGGGGATTTAAACCGAATCATGGATATATTGAGTTGAATGGAGCTGAATGGATCAGAATGGATCAATGGATTGGTTTAAGGGAAAATCGACCGGAAATCACGGCTTTTGCTAGTTTTCTTGAAGGCTTTCCGGCTTCATTATTCCTGTCATCAAACTCTGTGAGCGCAGCAATCTTCAACCAATGGTACACTAGTGGCTTCGGATGGCGGTTTGTAATCCCAAAAACAACTGGTAGAATATATACTAACTGTGACATTAAAGTCAGAACGACCCCCAAAAAATGTCTTGGACCAATTACACTCAGATCATCCCAGGCAGGGCTAAGAAACTGATGAGCAATTTCTGGACCACAAAGGGCCACTTTGCATGACAGAAATGGTTCCGCCCCAGCATGTCGTCTTCCCTGGCTTTGGAGGCTTGAAAGAGATCCCTGACCCCAACCAATCTGAGAAAACTTTAGAAAACTCTCATGAAGATGGGATCTAAATCGGGTACCAGGCAGGAAAATTGAATGGGCCCTGGCTGCATCTGAAAACAGGGTGTATCCCTAATATATCACACCGATTTCTGGGGATAGTTTTTTTCCATTTCAACACCATTTCCCCCATGGAAAATCCTCCATTTATGATCCCCCCAACAAGAAAACCTCCATTAAAAATGCCCGTTTTTTTCCAATACAAAAGTTACCTCCGACCTGGGTGGATTGTCTAACCAGCTAAGGTCAGGACCTCCGTAAACCAGTAGCCAATAGGAATAAGTTTCAGGGGCCCAGCTTCGCAGCTCTTCCTGTCACCGCGCCGGTTTGCGGGGGCGGAAACGACCTTTCTTTGCGGAAGTTTGAGGTTGAGTGGTGCAAAACATGAGAAAAACATAGGAAGAACATGGCAGAATGATAATGTTTGGTGATTATAGCATATAAAAACCATACAACATCGTACAACATGATGAACATGGGGATTTGACATGATTTAAGCAAGAACAACATGGATTGATTAATGAGATATCGATGGGATACCCCTTGCTCATGTTCAGTATTCGCCAAAGATAGGCAATTTCCCAAAACTCAATGGCCATTCCAGGAACCCAAAATTGGAGGTACCTACCAGATATATAAGGCCTATGTAAGGGCTATGTAAGGGGATATACCCCAAAATTATAGCCTTATATGGTATATACCTCCAATTTAGGATCCTGGAATTCCCATTGACAAACAGGGATTCAGATTGATCCAGGTATTCCACTTGTTTCCTGTCTGGGACGCTTCCATCCGTTTCACCCGTCCTCCTCATGAGCGAAGCAACAAATTTCCTGCGAGGATCTCTGAAATCAGCGATGTTGAGAAGCTCAAGTACATGTTTCAAGTCGAAACAGTCAGTGTTTGCAAGTTGCGAGCTGTAGTTTCGAGCTATACCTAACATATCAGTCAGATCATCAGCCCATTTGAAGGGATGGACAAAAACAACACGAAACCATCAGATGGACATCATTGAGCCCAGTTGGGACACATGCAATCTGCACTTCATCCTGCACATTCATGGGGTATACCGTACGGTATACCTTGAAATTGAGGCCTCCATTGTCTACTCAGTACCTGATAAGGCAATGATAAGTCGTTCGGCTGATGAAATAAATCAAGACATTTGATGGTAAAATCACCATTTGGCTGTGTTAACTCTCAGTTGTTGCTGGTGAAATCTGCATTCTTTATCTAAAATCCCAGTGTTTATTGGTTGATTCATGCATGTTGACTCCCAGTTGTTGCTGCTTAACTCATGTGAAATCGTCATTTTTCTCGGAAGAATCATCATCATTTCCCTGTGAAATCTCCCCGGCAGCGGAGTCCCGGTCCTGACCACGGCATCCTTTGCCATTGCACCTGAGATGGTCAGGGAGAATGTCCAGCCCTACCAGGGGGCCCCAGAGAGCTAAGTTGGTGAACATCACTTGGTGAACCTTTGGGGTTATGGATGTGCCCATGGGGCATATGGGGAAATAACATGAAATAACTATAGATCATAGGCTTTATAAACCAACTTCTAAAAGATTTCCCTACTTGGAGGATCATCCCAGTTAGCGGTTTGGACTTCGTTCACCCAAAGTATAGGTCTGCTGGGTACATTCTCAGCCGTCCCCCTCCCCATTCATATTAGTTACACCCTGATTCTATACTATATGGTTCCAAAGATGTTTTGTCAATCCCCAGTTTCAACCCATGGTTTCTGGAGGAAGTTTAACATTGAAAATATGGGGAAGGGAGTACTAGGGGCTAGAGGAACCCTCTCGTGAAGTCTTTTGGATCAGTGAACCAACTCCAGCGTTTCAAGTGGGACCCGTTTCGGGACCGATACTGTCCTACTTCGCCTGCTTGCATGCCGGTGGGATTGCGGAAGGCAATTCAATCAACCAATGTGTGTCACAATGTTAGTGCTCCTGGATTGATGTTTCGATCGATTTTAATAGTTACTATGTTTTTTGCCAATCTGAAGTTGCCAGTCCAAATACGATAATGCGTTATCACTGTTTTGTGAGCCAATTGATAAACTGGGTGTCTATTAATTCGGGGCTGACACTATCAACCATTTCTCGGATACCCTCAGTGTTTGGAAAGCTAAGGCTCATACGGGTTGGACTAAAAATAGGATACCCCTAAATCCATATCCTCAACGTTTGGTAAGCTAAGTCTTATATACAATATTATAATATATACTATATAATCATCATCCCCATTCTGTCACGCCCAAGTCATTGATGAATCCCATTTGATGAATCCCCCTGGAACGTCCAATAGAATCGGTATTATTTGACCAACAATGTCCCATGGTTCCCATTATCTCCATTATATACAATCCTTATAATCCCCGACAATTTTTAGGATCCCCAATATAATTTAATATAATCAATAAAATCCTTATTATCCCCATCCCTTCAATCACCAAGACAATTTTGATATAGTAATTAGATGTAATTAGTAATTAGGTAAATCCCAATAAATCCCCCATGGATAGACTGGTTGGTGGTATACCTACCCCTCTGAAAAATATGAGTTCGTCAGTTGGGATGATGACATTCCCAATATGATGGGAAAGTCATAAAATTCTAGATGATTTTCCCATTCATCATGAGGGGGACAGCTACCTCCGGTAACTTTCATCGACAGCACCTTCGAGTCTTGAATTTGGCCGGATGGTAGGAGATCTCGTCACGGCTATGGGCGAAAACCTCGGAAAGATGATTCGATTTTCTTTTTTTTTTTGGTGGGAAATAAGAATTTATTGTAATTTTATAGGGTTTAATGGGACGTTGGGGATTTTTTAGGGATTTTATGGGAATTACTCTGGCGTAACGAAAACATGTGGAAAACGCTTGCTCGTTATCCTAGGAACATGATCGAAAAATGCGGGAGCTTCGACCAACATGGTGAGGAGAGACACGTTGAAGAATTCCGCGGAAATAGCCAACAAACATGAGGTTCTCAATCATTGAAACAACATCAACAACAAGGTGGTAATGTAATGTAATGTATAGAATAACCAGGGTTAGCAAAAAATGCCATTTGCCCCAGGTCAATTTTCTATGTACGATTGGTATTCGCCTATGGTCTGGGGGGTGCAGCATTGGAATGACGAGTTCACCTGAACGCAACTGTGGTTTCGTCTTTATGAAACCTTGAATTGGCTCAAGGAACCACCACAAAAAGAAAAACAACTTTATACATAGATTCCCCAAGTAATGTATATTCCAGTGTAGTTTCTTTACCATCTGGTTATTTAACATACAGTAACTATGGAACATCCATTATGAATGGAGGTTTTAATGGGAAAATCATCTGTAAATGGGCCATGGTTTCCGCAGCAAACTGTTAAATAACCAGAGGGTAACATCTTCAGCAAATCCAAGACAAGGAACACATCATCTGGGTAAAATATAATATTTCAATAACCTGACATGTTGGGCTATTTGGGGATGATTCCCCTTATCTAAACCATGATTCCAGGGTTCGGTCGTTCTGAGGTCGTTATCATTGACCCACGTGCTCCGCAGGCCGCCCACGGGCCCAGGATTCAATCTTTGGGATGAACGTGAAATTGACATTTCTGAAGTCTTGACGCAAAAACCGGCTCATAATAATCGAATTGCAACAAATATAAATTCCTAAGTTCCAAAGATATTATAATATATATATATATATATTATATTGCAAATAAAGTGCTATAATTTGAAATCCAAATCCATCACACGCATGACTGGCAGCGACCCGACTACGGGGTCCCCTCTTTGTCCCCTCTCGGGGTCCCCTCTTTTTGGGCGTCCCCCACGCAGTCGTCTCCATCCGGACAGAGTGACGCTGAAGTCATGCTCTGACAAGCCATGTCCCAATACCTGGCATGGGCTCCGGCTGCTCCTGTCCCCAAGATCTGGCCTTGTCGCCTTGGTCGCCTTGGTCTGGGATTATGAAAAACTTGGAGAAACGAACATCTCCGAAAGTTGGATGTAAAACTTATAAGGTCTATATGGGATATTATAGAACATTTCACTTGCCAAATATCTTAGATCTCCGAGAAAAATATGACATATGGGACATTTGAAGAACGACATATATATATATATGATATATACTATATATATATGATATCCTATATATATAGAGATATGATATATACTATATATATATATATATAAATATGATATATACTGTATGTATATATATATATATATATATATCATACTACATATACTATATACATGGCAGAAAATCCCTCTGCTTCCGGGTTGAGCCGATATCCATCGCCTGGGATTATCCAAGTCTTAGGATGAACAACGACAGGTGAAAATTGGTGAGGGCTGGTCCGGATCCCCGGTTTTCCTTACAGAATCATCATGATATCTTGAATACACTGCACAATTCTACCGCTGATGCCAGACATAAATATAATATGTATATATATATATATGTATAATATATATATATATATAAAGGATCAACGGGTCGAAACCATAGCCCTTGCAGATAATTAAACATATAACAAATCCGAATAGGGTATACTATGAACATGTTTACAAACAAATTAGTAAACCAAGATCCCCAATTTGTTTAAAAAAAACAGACAGGACACTAACAATCAAATTGGTGGTACAAATCAATCAGTTTCTGGTGAAACATCTCTCTTGCACCAACCCGTTGACTATCTATTAAAATTCCATCTGGATATCCATCATTTATTTGCTTGAAAATTCTAATTCTTCAGCATTTTTCGAGAGTTCAGCCATCTTACCCTCCAGTGAATTATTTGTTGACCCTGATTTTCTCAGCCATGTTTTTGAATGGAAACTCATCTTCCAACCTCCGGCAAGGTCGAACGGCTAATTTATTGGAAGGTAAACGGTAAACCATAATAATATCATGATGCTGATCCCGCTATTTTCCTTATAATGTTTATCCATATTTGCTTATTTTCATATCCTACCATATGGGGCCCCCAACCGATAGCTAAGTTGGTGGAATTAAACCCCATGAACTATAGTTATTTGCGTATCATAAACCATAGTGAAATTGGAGGTATCTCCATCTACATCCCACAACGAACCATCCCAATGGGAATGACTCAGGATCCAATTGATGGAGCTACGTAAACGTACCATATGTTTGGCCATATTTTCTGGGGATATTCCCTGAAATTTAGGCTTAAAAAATAGGCCAAAAATATATGGGATTGGTACCTCCAATTTAGGTTCCTGAGATGGCCATTGATAAATGGTAATAATGTTACCATCTGGTTATTTAACATAGCCATGGAAAATCACCATTTCTAATAGGTAAACCATCTATTTCTATGGGCCATTTCCCATGACTATGTTAAATAACCAGAGGCTGTGGTTCCACCGTTGAACCCAAGCGGCGCCGGCGCACCGCAACCGTCCAGTGGCGGTCACTGCGGGGCGTCGACGCTGAGAATCAAAGTGGTAGCCTTTTGAAGCGGACTTCGGCGGACTTGCGGGGATAGGTGAAATATGAGTACCAACAATAGAATCCATATATATATATATATATACATCTCTGGGTAAATTATCATAACTCACTAACCTGAATTAAGGCCTTATTATTACTCGTTGTCACCCTGCCACCCCCCAGCTGAGCGCATTTTCAAGTCAAAATGCACAAAACACACCACGTTCGGACAAC
>Ga0126342_10004683_pt1 | contig 23501 bp, 24 predicted proteins | sample Cyp1metagenome_FD_92528 | JGI IMG/M metagenome (GOLD analysis project Ga0126342, IMG submission 92528) | Coral microbial communities from Lord Howe Island, Old Settlement Bay, Australia - Cyphastrea 1 metagenome | ecosystem: Host-associated > Invertebrates > Cnidaria > Coral ...
ATTTATTTTCCTGTTGAGTTTTATTATTTTTATTTATACATACCTATTCATATAGTGAAATTTTATATTTAAATATATATATATAATTTAAAAAAAAAAAAACATGTATATCTGAACATGTACGCATGAATACATGTGTACAGACACAGCCGGGAAGTTGTCTCGTCGCATTGGAGGGCCAAAAATGCGCCGGCAAGGGGCAGGACAGAACGATCCAACAGCTTTGCAAAGAGGCCCTTCTCCAGATCGTTGAACTTGTCTGCCACCACATCAATTTTCATGTCCTTGGACTAGATTTCTGTCGCATGTTTCTGGAATCAATCAAAAAGGTGCTTCGTCGCATCATGGCAAAGTCTCACGAAACTCCCTCCACATCATTAAACAAGACATATATCAAATATGTAATATTGCATTTTCCACGGCAATGTGCAGTTCATGTCGAACTACACGTCAGCAGCAGTTTTCCATCAGCCAAATGGTGAAAAAATGGAAAAGGATAAAGAGAATAAACCAGGAGAATTTGGGCTGAAGGATAAGCTACTAACCAGTACCTGTTACACAGGACCCGGTGGTTTTGAGTGGGTGAACCCCAAAACCACCGAAACATACCGAAACAACAGAGCTATAAAAATCACAAAGGACAAACAAACCATGAGGAATTCGGTCCCGTAGCGCGCAGCAGGGTTCCTGACCACTTGTCTCTTGCTTTGGAGAGGAGTGACATTAAGAAAGGAGAAAGTAGAAACGCAGGAGAGGCCGTGGTCTCGAGGCACTCGTCTGGTTGCCCCTGCGAGCTTTAACTGCAAGGATATAGAATAGATGTGCCTCAGGGAGAATTTCTGTCTTGGCCCCAAAAATTGAAGTGGAAAGAGCTTAATTAAAAAAAATTAAAGGACCGAATAACCCCACAAGTCAACTTCTTCCAACAGTCAGAAAAAGTGGTTGAAGCGGCACGGAGAAAGAAGAAAGGACAAAGGAGATGGTGGAGGCTCGATCATTTTAAAAGTTGTATGTGAAGAGTTGTGTGTGACAAAGTTGTGTGTGACAAAGTTGTGTGTGACAAAGTTGTGTGTGACAAAGTTGTGTGTGACAAAGTTGTGTGTGACAAAGTTGTGTGTGTGACAATGTTGTGTGTGAAAGATTGTGTGTTTGACAAAGTTGTGTGTGACAAAGTTGTGTGTGACAAAGTTGTGTGTGAAAGATTGTGTGCTTGACAAAGTTGTGTGTGACAAAGTTGTGTGTGTGTGACAAAGTTGTGTGTAAGATGGTGTGTGTGTGTGTGTGACAAAGTTGTGTGTGACAAAGTTGTTTGTGACAAAGTTGTGTGTAAGATAGTGTGTGACCAAGTTATGTGCGTGTGTGACAAAAATGTGTGAGACAAAGTTGTGTGTGTGAAAGATGGTGTGTGACAAAGTTGTGTGTGATAAAGTTGTGTGTGTGTGACAAAGTTGTGTGTAAGATGGTGTGGGTGTGTGTGTGTGACAAAGTTGTGTGTAAGATAGTGTGTGACCAAGTTATGTGCGTGTGTGACAAAAATGTGTGAGACAAAGTTGTGTGTGTGTGAAAGATGGTGTGTGACAAAGTTGTGTGTGACAAAGTTGTGTGTGATAAAGTTGTGTGTGTGGGACAAAGTTGTGTGTGACAAAGTTGTGTGTGTGTGTGAAAGATGGTGTGACGAAGCGCGCGCGGAAACAAGGGCCTGTGGCCACTTTCTGTCCCGAGAGAACAGTAAAGTGGAAATTGCCACAGCCCCTTCGATACAGAATGACGAGGAATATACATTCCAGCAAGGGAAGAGAGCGAAAGGTAGGAGTTGATGTGGAAGACTTCCCAGTCTTCAGCTTGGAGTTGGAGAAGATGTCGATGAAGTAGAAAAATTGGTTGGAATTGCAAACAGGAACAGGATGTGTATCCGAAAACATGCCCCAATGAGAGCAAGTAAGAGATGGTTGAATTGGTACTGATTCCAGCAAAAACGGGGAATGTGATGTAGAAGCAAATGGGCAAGGCTTCCCCCACAGCCTTGAGGAAGGAGTTGAATACGACAAGTCTAGAAAATCGGGAGAAAATGGCGATAGAAAAAAAAATGGCCGGAACACAAGCAGGAGCTGGAATATGATCCAGAAGCGGTCGCCAAAAGGTTGTCCAAGTACAAGATGAATGCAGTTGGCGAGGCGGACATGGTAGCGAGAGAATGTATCCTGATTGGATATTCCTGAAAATACAGGCGCTTGCGAACAGAGCTACAGGCTAGCTAAAGTTTGTGATTGTGCCCGTGCCTATATATAATAATATGAATATATATATATATATATATATAATTGTATATATATATATATATATTATTTATATATATATATTATTTATATATAGAGATATATATATATATATATTATTTATATATATATATATTATTATATATAATACAATACATTATATATATAATACAATACATTATATATATATACATACACACACACACTTCTGTCATGGCCAAATCGTAAGGAAACCATCTTCAGCAACAACTGAGGACAACCTGCAACATGCTTGCCGAGAAGCGAAGCCGCCCAAGTCGATCAAAATGACACCTCCATTCAGCAAAGAATTCCTGGGTGGTGGCTCACCCACTTCTGACTGGGGTTAATAGCCCAATGACTGGGGACTAAAAGGCAACAAAAACCACAACTGTCAGGGCCTGGTAGGCCCCATGATTGCTCCTTCCTCCGACCCACCGGCCAGGAGGGGTAACCACAAACTGCCATCAGGGCAATCAAGACTCAAAAAAGCGCGCCGCAGCCGCATCGAATCCATGTCCTGTGGCGGGCCCCCCCTGCAGAGCAGGTTTGCAGCAGCTCCATCCCTACGGCTCCTGCAGTTCCACGATGGTGTAAACCTGGCTGGGGACTCTGCCGCACAACAAGGCCGCAGTTGGGGAGAGGTGCCGGTGTCAAACATGTCAGCAAAAAGATGTTCACAAGCCCCGTTTTGAGAGCACGCTAGGCTTCAGGAAATGAATCCGTCTCTGACTGTCTGTGAGGTTTGAAGGAAGTTATTCAGAAAGTCGTTTTGAGCACGGACTTTCCTCCGGCATTAACAATATTGACAGACAAACCCTACATTCGAAATCATCCAGCAAATACGCTCCAGCACTTCTGATTTCCGTTCTCCAAGGGACAGCGGCTCCTGTGTACTTGATGAAAGTGGATGTGCGACCAGATGGATCTACGACAAACGGCCAACGTCCATCTTTCCTGAGTGCTCCAACAGCGGAAAGCCACCGGTATGAAAAGCAGCCGAACTTTGGGAACTAGATTTCAAGCGCTGCTGTAGAAAAAGCAACCCAATTTAAAGACGTCCAACTTTCAGCAAGCGACGCTCTCAGTCCGCCCACATCTTTCAGAAGGACATCCTTAGTGGCAGGAATTGACCGCAGGTTATGAGGATGTCAGGACAAGATCATGACCAGCTGGAACCTAGCTGATCAAAAATATCTGCCATTCAACTGGCTCTTTATCACCTTCAATGGATTTATCCAACAAAGAAGATGCAAAGTATATCAAAGATTATCAAAGTATAATATCGTATAATATCCGAAGGATGACCCATTTTCAACAACATTCTGCTTCCATCCGGTTCGTCATTGCGGGACCTGAGGCCCTGACTGCAATGGCCTTGATGGGAATCACGCGATTGAAACCTGCACCGATCACCGAACTCAGCAACGCTTGCCGCAGTTGGCGACTAATAAATCATGAGGGGTCGGGAAAATCCGATTCCACTTGACCTCGAATAAATCCTCGGAACGCCACAAAAACCAGTCTTATCTTCATATCACGCTTCGGTCTGCTGTTTGTGCTACATTTCCATTGGAAAATACAGGTAGAAATTGCATTTTAACACCACCACTTTGCTGAAAAACTGAACCAGACAGGATTGGCTCAACTGCCATAGGTTCGTCCTCGTGCGAACCCAAGGATGACTGGAAAAGAAGGCTCTTCCTTTTCGGCTCCTCGTCGTTAGCAGCAATGGGGTGGCAAGCAATGAGATCCACCCATCATGTCCATTCGCTGGGTTGCGTCACCTATTTGAAAGTCAAAATTATCCAAACAGATCCAATCAGTTTTCTGCCACTATCTTTCTGGATATGGAAAATGAAACCATGGACAGCCTAGCTGCTCAGCGGAGACCATATCCATCTTTATGGTTACGACTATGCACATGTCTGGGATATACAAGCTTCAGTAGCAAGAAAGTCAAACGTATATAAAGCCTGTAGAAAGAGAAGCAGAAGCCAACAGCTATATAAAGTACGTTGTAAAAAATGTTCCTTCTCTACATGAAACCATTCATTTTCATGATTCCGATCCATCTTGGGGCAGAACTTGCTCACATGTTTGATCAATAGGCATAAAAGTCATCGAGACCCCCCCTGCTGATTTCCAGTGATCCTTCACTTCCTTCAGCCTCCGGCTCAGGAGGCAATCGACCATAGGTCTGCAAGAAGTCCTTGTTGAAGTCGCCTGAGATGGCATCCAAAACGTCAGCACTGAGTCAGCACTTTAGTAACTATAGTACATCACATAAGATCACCATCAAATAGTCCCAAATAATACAGGAATGGTTTTTCTGTGTTCTTTAGAAGCCTGAAAAAAATCCAAGCCACTGATTTGCTCCTGAAAATTCGCACACTTGGAAGCTTGCAGATATTCACTTCATCATCTTCTGACCTTTTCAAAAAAAACAAGAAACATGCATCTCAGATTCTCCAAAGAATTTCCATTGACTCTCAGCACCTAACCGCCCGAGCCACCCCACCAAGGAACCAACAACCAACCACCAGCCGGAACTCCCAGGCACTGGGCTTCAAATGTGAAAAGGCGCCCTCCCGAATCATGGCATCTCCAACCACCAGCTCCAGTTCGTTCCAGGTGAAATCTTCCACCACCTTCACCGTAGCCGTAAGGGATCAAGGGCGGATCAAGTTTTCGCCTTCTTGGCCCTTGAGAAGACTAAAGACATAATTTCTGCAACAAGAAACTGTTGACTGGAATCCACCACTTGATGATTTTTATTGTTTTTGTTGGAAGAAGTGAGTCCTTTTGGCTGTCCACACGAGACGCCGCTGAATCCACGATAAATGTGTAATATCCAATCCTCATAGTTCCTGATTGTCAAAACTTAACGTGGATTGATAAAATGAATCGTCGATTGAGCAACGTCTGGTCCACACCTGTTTTTGCAACTCTCTTACACCTGCGGAAATCCATGTACACATTGAAACACCAAACAGCAACCCATCCTTACTTGGTCCCAAAGAAAGGCGCCAAAAAAATAAATTGTGATAGGTGTCAAACTTGGGTACAGCAAAAATGAGCTGGCGCTTTATCAAAATTAGAAAAGTTGTGGCCTTTTGGCAACCTTGGGTCCTAAATGTTGACCCCTACCCATTGAGAGATTGAAAAACAGATGATTGATTGGTCAAAAAATATGGTACCCTCCCAAATTTGATGGCGCATCACTACCTTTCCTACTGAACTTGCCATGAAAACTTAGAGTAGTTCCCCAATATGTTCAAGAAAACTGTGCCAAAAAAACGTCTGGTCGAAGGCCTCCAGGGTTTTGCCCAAGCGTGGCAGCAGCAGATCCAGATCCTCTAGAGCATTGCACAGAATCTCCACGCGGAAGCCACGAAACTTTCCAGCCGCTTTGGCTTCCTTCTCCTGGATCATCATGGCAAAAAATCTCCCAAGAACCCTTGGGAATTGCGCGGGCTTTAAAGGTTAGGATCGATGTTAAAAGTAGGAATATGAATGGGAAATTAATGCTTTCCCGCTTGGGGAAAATCACCAGCAATGAATAAGGATACGGACCAGCAACAATGATGGGGATAATAAACAGCAATAATGGATTTTGCCCAACAATCACACGGATGCCAACTCGGTGATTTAACTATTGATAATGTTGGGAATTAACGATCGAAAATGATAGTCTTAACCACCAGACACGGATATATACAGTCATAGCTTAAAGGGCTTGAAAGAGGGAGTATAATTTAGGGGGCTATTATGCGGAAAAGCTTTCAGGAATCCATGGTACCTGGTTTCCCATCAAATATTGGAGTTTTCCGGCAAGCTTTCCCTTGAACTGGCTCAACAGACCGGCCCACTTACTTATCAACACAACTAGACGCCCTTACTAGCGATATTTTGCTGCGTACTTTCACCTTTGCCTTGCATCAACTGGTGATAGACAAAAAATCGCGGCCCCATGCAATAGATAGCCAAAATTGATTTCACTAGTGCAGCGATATTTCAATGTCAATCGATTCGGTCAGCCACTTGTTATCGGTTGAAGTTTGCATCATCAACTCCCTGGCTATAAGATCCAGGGTGCCATGATCCAAAAACACAAAATCCATGGTCAACTTGGAATTAATGAACCTATAGGTAACCTATACTATGAATTGGGGGTCCCCACCAAAATCGTGTTCTAGATTACTAGCCAGTATTAAGATTGCTACCTTGCTACCCCCTTAATGACAAACTGGGGGTCGCAGCAGCTCCTTCTTGGCTTCTTCCAGGTCGTTCATCTTCAACCGGGCACGGGAAGCTTTCCAGTCCCATTCCTGCACTGAGGATTCGTAGAGCCTCACCGACGCCTCGGCAAAAGAACAACTTCGGGGCTACCATGTGGTGTTGGGGGAAAAACGGATAAAAAAAGGGGTAAAGAAGCAGCTAAAATATGCCAAAATCTGGATCCAACCAAGCAATGGATGCAACCAGTAAGCTGTAAAATTCGGGATCAAACTAATCTGATTAACAAGAATAGTGATGTAATTTGACAGTTACTATCCTAGGATTAGGGTACTAAAATTCCGAACATCTTCGGGATCATCACATATGTTCACTATGTCGTCGAATTAAGTTGGAGATGGCAGTTTCATATAATAACCATCTCCAGAATCATACGGGTGCCGATTTTCCTCAGACCCCAAAGCACTTCGGATATTTTTCATGGGTAGAAATTGATGTTCAATCATATGTCTTTATATAGAACAGATGTTCACACATTTATATATATATATATATATGTATGTGTGTCTATTCAAACTATGAATTCCTTCCTTTATCACCAAGAATCCCCCCATCCACTCCGGCCCCTTTCAATGTCACCCAAGCACTTCCGCCCCCTCAATCAAGGGTTCCAGCTCAGCAATCTTCTCTGCCTGACCTGGCAAGACATCACAGAAGTCAAAAAGAAGGGATCATTGTCCCATTGTCATGGGAAAATGATGAGGAAATCCATGATTGCTGGTTCATATCCCACTTTTTCGATGTTACCCCATGCTATAAATCTTTGCTTTTTTTTGCGGTATACTGCATGTTCAAACGGACTTCGGCTATGAGGAAAACCCATGTTGACAAGAAAAAGTGTGCTTGTTTGTGGGAGAAATTGCTCAATGGTGAAAGCTGCAATTCTAGTGGGAAAATGATGATAACGACCTTTTTTTGCCATTCAGAATCATGAGCTCCCCGTTTTTAGGGATAGCAAATCATTCACACGGGATCCAACATTGGATAAACACCTCATGATGTGCCCACAGACACAGATATATATATATATATATATATGTGTGTGTGTGCACACATGTACCCCGGGAAACGGATCAAAACTACAGTTTTACTCGCGACAATGATGATAAAACGTGGAATTTTAGGATTCCAAAACTGTTGGGATGGCTCCATTTCGATCATCATCGGCCCATTTCTTGGCATGGAAAATCAGGAAAACCTCAAGATGGGATGATTAAATATGCTGAAATACTAGAATTGGAAATGACCAGTTTTCTGAGTCCATATACTTATATGGGTTTGTCTAAAACTGGAGTGTACCACTGTCTGAAGATGGAATATCATAAATGGGTATGGGTCAAAATGCCAAGGCCCAATAAACCCACAACATCGGTCATTGTAAGGATCCTGTCTTCGGCCATCAAAAAAACGGCACCTTGCTCGGCAAAGAAGACCTTCTGCTGGCGGTAGTCGGCCAACAGCTTCTTGGCACGAAAGAGTTCACTTCCTCAGATTGAGCCCATCCTGGCATGGTAATCACCATGGCTCATCTTTCCAGAAACGGCTCGGATTTGAAAGATCCAAGCACAAATCAGTGATCAAAGACCTATGGACCTATGGAAATCCCCAGAAATCTCTGATACCTTCACCATCTTTCACCCCAGCCCCCAGTTCACCAGATCATCCCCCCACAGCCCCAGGACCGCAGGACCGCAGGACCGCAGGGCAAGCCACTGGAGATTTGCTTCTTGCGCTCGGATTCTTCCAGTGACTCTGACAATTCTTGTTTCTGTCGCTGGAACTTCGCCTTCCTCGGGATGAAGATTACTGCGAAGGCTTGCAACATCCTTTGGGAAACCTTTATCCAAGGGAAAGTTGCCCTTCTGATTGACCCAATCCTAAAGGGTGGTAGACTGTCAGGATAAGCTCGAAAATGAACATCAAGATCCGCCACTGGACCTGCGGTTTTTCCTTTTCTAAAGCTGAAAATCCTGAAGGCAGATGCGAGAAGAGCCGGAACTACGGAACAATCTGGCTCTCAAAGCCTGCAGTTGCCTCTGCAACAGCAATAGCAACAGCAACAGCGACGACAAAGAGAAGAGAACAAAGAACAAAGAAGGCAAATCAAACAAGTTCGTGGTAAAAAGTTGTTTGACAAAAATGCGTCAGAGAAGAAGTGAACCGAAGGAACAGCATCACCGACAACCAGTTGCGTTCCTCAAAACAATCAGAAAACAGCTGGCTGACAATATTTTTTATACCAAAGGAACCACAAATTTGATCCATTTTCCATCAACTGCGTGGAGGTCAATAATTTCCTGCTAAACAAAGAGTGTTCCCTCCTTCCTCATTCGTGGGATGAAAACCCTCTATCAATTCCAAATATGTTCCTCTTTCTAAATTCAGAGTACAAATGCATCACTGTCATTCACCACATGACCAAAACCGAATCAACAAAGTACAGATCATAATATCATTGAACCTATTTTTGTAACCATCTGATATTCCCCAAGAGTCAATATCCAAAAACCTTATGACCAACCATCATCTCGTTATAAGTTATATCCCATGATATCCCCAATATTGTCCCAATACAATCCCCAAAAAATCGTTCATTGTATCCCATTCAAACCATCAGGATCCACTAATCGGATGAAGTTTGGAAATGTTTAATCATGTCTAATCCACTAATCATCCACTAATCCATGGATTATCCCACTAATGGGGGTACAGTAAAACAATAATAAACCACCCATTTGTGAATGGTAACCATCCAACCTTTATGGTGTTGGGGATGGTTGATGGCATTGTTTTACTTTTACCCTGTTTTACCAACATTAATCCCAGTGTCTCTTCCTTCTCCGCGTTTTTGGCCGCTTTCCGTTTGTCCTCCTTGATCCGATCTGTCGAGGCCGGATCCCAAGTCAGCAGATACTCCCGGGAGGCCGCGTTGCTGGCCACGTCGATGGGACGAGCTCCTGAAAGAGTCCTATGAGATCTATGATAGATTGTTTATGATTTTCTACTATGATAGATGATGATATCATAGAAGAATCCTATGAGAATCCAGAGACAATCTGTGGAAGTCATTGTAGTCACCATTGATTATCATACGTTGATCATAGGTTGTCATAGTTTACAAGTCGCTCTCGGGCAAGGCGGGGGCGGAAGCTTCAAATCTGAAACGCTTATAGCATTTAGGGCGGAGCCAAGGCTGTGCCTACAGGTGAAGCCTCCTGTGCATCGCAGCAACAAGCTCTTGACTTTCAATCTGATGCCATGCCTTTCGAATGTTGAATCTTTTCTCATTTCATCTGTTCTCATCGCATCGCAGCTTCTCTTGGAAGATGCTCACTGCATCCCACTGTCACCACAGTCTGTGCCATCCCATCTCATCTCAACTCATCTCATGTCTTCTGAGTTTTTCACCTCATCTCAGCTCTTCGCAGCTCATGTCATCATGTCATCTTATCTCAGCTTATTTGATGTAATTTCATTTTCTTCGAAATCAATTTGCTCTCTTGTAGTATTTCATGGTTGTTCATCTCATGTCAACACATCTCATCTCCCATCAGTTGTTCTAGCTTTCGTGCAAGACTTCCCTCACAAAGTGAAGGCTGAAGATGTGAAAACGAAGCTTTCGTACGAGACTTCTTTCATGCGAGACTTCCTTCAAATTTCGAAAGTTCAAGTTGTCAAAATGACGCCTGAACTGGCAGTTCCAACGCGCGGCCGATCCGAGAATGATCCCGGCACAAACGAGCGTGTTCCGAAACCGTCCGCCGGACAAGCTTCCCCATCCATCTTCCGGAACCCGTTTTGTCCTACAAAACACAGCATTTCGTGCATCCGCTATATCTCAGACAAGGATTTCGTGCCAGACTTCCCTCAAAAAGTGAAAGTGGAAGATGTGAAAACGAAGCTTTCGTGCGAGACTTCCTCAAAATCTGGGTGGAAGATGTGAAAACGAAGCTTGGCTGTGAGATCTCTTGGCTGTGAGATCTCTTGGCTGTGAGATCTCTTGGCTGTGAGATCCCTTGGCTGCGAGATCCCTTGGCTGTGAGATCTCTTGGCTGTAAAAGATCTCTTGGCTGTGAAAGATCTCTTGGCTGTGAGATCTCTTGGCTTGGCTGAGAGATCTTGTGGCTGTGAGATCTCTTGGCTGTGAGATCTCTGGGCTGACAGATCTCTTGACTGACAGATCTCTTGGCTGAGAGATCTCTTGGCTGTGAGATCTCTTGGCTGTGGTGAATAGATTTGTAAAATCTGTACCTCGGAAGTTAGACCTTCAAACTTCCTTTGACCATAGATTATCACACCAGATACCAGATACCTGATGAACACATCATCTATCTTTGAAGTGGCTTTGTCTGAGAGTGGAGGATGGAACGGTATGGGGACCATCTACACGATGAGGCCCCAGTTTACGATAACCAGTCCCTAACCAGTCCCGAAAATTCTGCAATTACTTTACTACATACTGACTCAACACAATGATTGCACATAGATTACAAAAATGAATAAAAATGAGAATGTAATATAACACACGCATATATATCTATGTACATAAATATTTATATATACATAAATATATATATACATATATATATATATACGTACATAAATATATATATATACACATATATATACATACATAAATATATATATACATAAATATATATATACATAAATATATATATATATACATAAATATATATATAACATACATAAATATATATATATATAACATACATATACTTAAAATATGCGCATATATATATATACACAAATATATATATATATATATAACATACATATACTTAAAATATGCGCATATATATATATATATGTATGTATGTATGTATGTATGTATGTATGTATGTATGTATATACATATATATATATATATACATACAGTATGTGTATTTTATACATACATATACTTCCCAAGTACAACTCCGAGCCAACCATGCCATTTTCACCACATACCAACTGGGACACGCATCCGTCAGCGCCCCATGTCCTTGTTCGTCACACTCCCTGGGATCTCCACCGCTACGCAGCAGCATGCGAATGAGCTCCTCATTTCCAGCATAAGCTGCTCGCCACAGAGGGGATCGATGATAGCGGCCGATGGCATTGGGATCCTGAAGCAAGCCCGGTTCTGAATCCAGTTCCAATGACAAAATTGCAACAAAACCCATCGAATGGGATTCCAACTATTGTCTTCACCTCAGGGGGGAAAAAAGAACATCAGCCCGAGGAAACCAAAGAAAGGAATCTACATTCAACAAATGCTCTGGCATCATGTTGTTTCAACATCGCGTGCACTGCAAAAATTATCAAAAATTGGGTCAACCAACCGTAGCTCGCAACAAACCAGCCCAGGCTCGCAGGCTTCCCCCAACAGCATCTCGACAACTTCCTGTGGCAGCTGGATTCATGGATATCTCATCCTTTCTCACACATTTGTCTCGAAAATCATGGTGCGTTAAGATGCGATAAGATGCGGAAAAAGAGAGAGAGAGAGAGAATCCCCAGCTCCCAACAGTCAAGTCCAATCTTGTGTAGGAAGAAACAGCTCGCAAATACTAGATGAGCAAGTGTGAGGATTGCAATGATAACAATCATACACGCTGACAGATTTACAGATCTGCATCCTCTTCAGAGCCTTGGCGTTTCCAGCGCATGCTTCGCTCAGAAGGGTGGTTCCATGCTCATCAGCACATTCGGGTTCCACTCCTTCACTTGACTTGGACAAGAAATGGGATCTACAACCAGTCACAGAAACAAAATGCAAACAGGTCCTGCAGTGCGGCATCCTGATATATCTGATAAAGTGCAAGATAGATATGAATAAGTGCTCCATTTGCACTGGGTCCACCTCCCCACTGTTTTTGGCAGCATCCACCCAAACAACAGGAGCCTACCCCTGGTTCGATACCGGATGGGGTCCTTGATCAAACAGCTTGAGAAGGACGTCCAATTCGTTGTCGAACGCAGCTTCCATAGCTTCCTTCGTACACCAGGGATTGGGAGGCAGCTCCTGATCTTTTTTGAATCACCAATGAACTACCAACCCATGTCTTTGATACTGAGTTCCAGGAAACCAAATGGCTGAACCCCTGTGCATTTCCATTACGAAACCACTGAGATCCACTGAGTAGCTAGGCTCTTGAGCCCCCTGGCTTCCACTAATCCACAGGCGAGCATCTTCTTTCAATTTCTTTGCCGCAGCCTTCTTCTGCTCCTTCTCCAACTTCTTTTTCGCTTCCCGTTCAGCACGTTTCCGCAAACATTTCAGAAAGAGCTTCTCCTGCTCTGCCAATTCCTGCAGCTGAACAACTTCGCTGCTTGACTTCGGAATCAAGGTGTCTGACATTGAGGTGCGAAAAATCAAATGGTCAAGGTGTTTAACCGTTGAACCGTCCGAATGTTGGAACACTCCACAATGTTCAGAGAATTCTATGTCCTGAGCCAAGGCTTCATCCACTCCATCCTCATTCTCCCCCGCCGCTACCACCACATCAGTCGCGGACGTCACTGGAGCTGCTGCAGATGCCAAGGTTAAGGCCTGTGACTTTCGGCTGGGAAGATGACGTCATAGGCGCCCCATCATCAGGCTAGATGTTTGATGGGGGATCAGGAGCCCGTTCATATGTACTATATATATATACATATATAATATACTATATATATATGTATATATGCATATGACGTGTATATAGATATATAGATATAGAAATATATATATATATAGAGAGAGAGAGATGACGTGTGCATATGTATATCGTACATGTGAGTGGATGCTAAGGTGGTTCATTTGCCAACCCTAGATGGCTGAGCACAACCGCAACGAATGGTTTCCTCTGGCCACGGGACGCACCCGGACAACGGGCCCTAATGGCTGCCGCTCAGGGATTGCTCACCATACACATATGATATGACATATATATATACATACATTGTATATATATACATATATCTACATATTTGTATATTCTGACGTTTAATATGTGTATTTATGTATACATATATATACATATATATATATATATTGTATATCTATATAAATATACATACATATGTGTGTATGACGTGTATGTAAGAATGTTGTTATTATATGTGTGTGTGTGTGTTTCGTGTACAAACATATATTTAGAATGTAAAATAATGTGTGTGCGTGTGACTTGCGCATATATATATATACAGGAATCCGGATGAAACTGGTTTTGACCGCACCATCATCAACCACCAGGAGTTTAGCACCCTATCCATACTATATTACAATAGCTACTCGTTGTCTAACCCGTATTGTTGATCTATTTATCCAAAAGTCCATGCTATCCGCCAGTGTTGAGCACCATGAGATCAAGCCAGGTTATCAACCAATCACAAAGTGATTGATTCATCCCCAGCTGTGAATTGAAATCTCAGGTTTGGACATCAACCAGGGAAAGAAGCTAAAAGCTCCAAAACAATAACTCATTAAATCTCGCAAATGGGTCTATTTGAAAAACAGAGTAGCCCAAAATTGATGGTTGAAACCCTCATTCTTCCAATTATATAACTATTATTATAGATTACATCTTTAAATGACCGCATTTAATTATGGAGGATAGAGAAATTGCGACAGACCCAATGGGCCGCGTCCCCAGCGCCGTTGGCCGCTGCCTCATGGACTTTGGCCCATTCAGCCGACGACAGCTCGCCCAGCGCTGAGCGAATCTGCGCATCGCTGGCATCGCTGAGCGAATCTTTGGCCAAGGATGCGCCGGCGCCCATCGCCCAATGGCACAACAGTTTCACCGTGGGATTGCGCAAGACAAATGGCGCATTCTAATGGCTCGCCAGGAAATTTGGCAGACCAAAAAGCCGGATTGGTATGAATGGAGATTGCCATTCTGCTGGTGATTCTCTGAGAAACTTCCTGCTGAAAGCCCAAGAGCATCGCTTTAGACCAGCCGATTGTCCCATCTTCAATATGGCAAAGCTACATAGAACCTTTAGAATATAGTCTAGTCAGTAAGAATAATAACAATAGACAATAGTAGTAATTGTCATCAAGTTGATAACAAGCGTATTGATTACTTGGTCTTCCAACCTGGCGAATTATGGCTTGCTGGCTACAGTATGTAATAAAACCAATGTGGGGATTTCTCCAAAAAAAGAAGGTGACGAAACCAGACAAAAAGTCCCAAAACATCAGGTTCTGTCTTAAAATTGGGTAACCCCTTTCCATTCTTTCCATCCCATCCAATAGTCTTAAAACTTAAAGCCATCTAACTATATATATATATATAAATATATCATCTAAAATATCTAAAATCATCTAAAATCTCATTTACTGTATTTTTTGTATCTTTCCATATCTCTCCATGTTTTCATGGCCGCAGAAAACCTCCCAGACCCACCTGGTCCTCCTGCGAGGAGGCGGTGGCCACAGGGGAGGAGGGCCTCCAGGTCCACCATGGGTGTGTCGCATGGTGTTCGTTCGTTGTGTCGTAGCGAAAGCGCAAATATCTTGAAGATATCTTGGAGATGCCACAGATGTTTTGGACTCAAACAACAGCAGCTAGCACCTTTTGAAGCAAAAATAATGATAGGGGTCATTCAAAGGCAACGAGAATGGGTCTATTTTCGACAAGTTCATGGAGTGCAACCACCTGAAATGGCAGGCAATGCGGCAATACATCAAATATTCAAATTTTGAAAACTGAAAACCCCAAAAATGCACAAATTTGAATAGACTTGAACAAAGCATATTTGGATGTTCAGTGGGGATAGACCAGACTTACAGGAGGAGCTTGAAGTCGTGGCACCCCCCGGCAACCAATAGGTGTCCCGGAATCCCTGGACACATCCACCAAGATCATCAACACCTAGCCACCCTAGCATCCCTAGCCATGCAACAAGACCTTTCTTGGATAGCCTTCCACCCTCAAGGAAGGCAACCAGCATTCCACGACTCCACACCTTGTGCCGTCGACGGAGCCTTGGAAACCATGATTCATACATGGGCACGGCTTGACCCGATTTAGAAGAAACGCTGCCATTCCTTACCTTCCGAGTCCTTTCCCTAGGCCATCTTTGGCCATGCTCCACCTGGCCGCTGTTTTGCTCAGGTTCAGGCGGGAGCAGATGTGACAGGAACCCCAGACCCCAGAGGCAGCAGGGAACCCACAGAGTCCTGGCGTGCTGGGCCACAACAGGCTGATTTGTACTTGGATCAACTGGCACAAGACCGATGACATCGTCAAATACCAACAGAAATTAGCCAGCTTTGGGAGGATGTTCTTCGATATAGGGCATCAACTGATCTGGGTGTCAAGAGACTTTCTCAGAGAAGTGAGAGAACAGAAAGCTCAAACGCTGGAAATCAAGTCCTTGTTCAGAGCACTGTTGTGGAAGTTCTCCAAGTCCTATCCACTTGGACGATTCTTTTCTAGTACACCGTAGCTATGGTTGCAAACAAGCTGCAAATGGGATAGTATAATGACCCCAGTACAGAGGACTTATCAACCAGGGGTGCTAACCAGTTACTCACGATCCCCAAAGCAAATTACCCTGAGAAGTTTGCCCTTCATCTTCACTAAGGTCTGCATTGTTGAGATTGAGGCCATGGCTTCAAGAGGAAACAACCAGGTACCCACATCATCCACTTCAGGGACCTCTTTGGTGAGCAGCACCGCACGCGTCACGGGCATTAACGACACTGGCGCTGCCCGACCTCCTTTGCCTCGGGACTCGAATTTGTCAAAAATGTGCTGGAAAAGATCAATATCAAACAGTCACCTGCTTGCGGGCGATCGATTTGCCCAAGGCATTTTGCAGGTTTGATGCTGGAGGTTGCGAGGCGCTGACTGCAAGTGCTTGGTGAGTGCTCCAATGAACTTTAGACTTGAGATGTGATGGTTTCAACTCGAACCTGTTTCTTATCCATGTCAAAAAATACGCATACTGAATCCGATCGTCAACCACCAAAGTTCTGGCCTGCTACCAAGGGCATGCCGTCACCATAACTCCTGATTTATTTCAGTCCACATTCGTAAACGGCCACCCATCAGATCATGAAGCAACTGATCATGGGTGTCCAGAGCAAAAGAGCAAAAGAAAATCATCAGGTCAGTGTCCTCCATTGGTTGGCACCGCAGCTGGGATGCAGCCATCATAGACCACACAATCAGTGCCACAAATGGATCTTCAATCCGCCATGCCCCAAATCAAGCAAGAGCAGGGAGGCAAAAGTAGATCATGAATGCAAAGCGCGTCAAATCAGCTTTGTACTGCTCGAAGACTTGAATTACATGAGACGTGTTCGGTTAAACCATTTGAAACATATTCAATCTCGCAACCACATGACAAGGTCTCTTTGAAATGGATTCCGACTAAATGTTCAAATGAGGAAACAAGAAAACCTGATCTGTTTGTATCTAGTTCATTTGAATCATTATCTAACATGTTCCAATTGTTCTTCATTCAAGCCAAAACATTTGCGTGTGGACAGGGATTCTCCAACATGCACCTTTGTTCGCTACTTGTACAATGATGGCCATCCCACAAGGTGGGAAAACCATCTCTTTGATCTCTTTGTGGGAGGCTACACGCTCATCTTTGATCGACTTGAAACCATTCCAAAAATATCAGTCAAGTGGAGTCCGTCTTCCCCAAGTTGAAACAGGAATGGAAAGCATTCATTTTCTTCCGAACCACTGCCAACCAATGTTGCATGATGATTAACCTTCTTCTCTGGATGAAAACAACCAATCAACTCAGTTTTTGCTTGAGTGGGTAAGTCTAGATGCCAAACATCAAAAGATCTTGGAAACCCAACACGTTCTGTTGGGATGACAAGACGATCAAAACGATCTGTTGAATTTGGGGACAATTCATTGCAGTGTCCACATCGCCTTCCAAAAGTTTGTCCTTCTTATCCTTCTTTCATTTTCCAGACTCAACCCAACTGCTTCGCAGAACTTTTGAAGTTTTTCTGCGCGCAGTTGGCAGTCTTCACTATATGTTTTCAGTATATCAATCAATAGAATCCATAGAGGTGCACAAACTCCAAAAGCTCCACCCCATCAACCCCTATGGGGCAGAGCTTGAGTTCCTAATCTCGGGGCTGCCATTGCGTACCATCAAAAGAAGTCATCAACATGGAACTAAGCGTAGCTGGTCCAAAACCATCACTGCAATTGTATAAAGTCTGGATTCTTTCATAATCAGAATAGGGTAGTGGTACACTTAAAGAAGTGTCCAAGCTGCCCATTCGAAACAATATGTACAATGTATGAAACATAAATATGAATAAAATATGTATGACATTGATCGTATACTACATGTCCACAGCACATTTCTTCTCTACGTCCTATATACTTGAATGCATTCTGTCACTGTTACTCTCTCATTGACTTTCAAAACCGGAGGCTGCGCCAAGACGGTCTCTCAATCTGCAGCATCATCGAGCCTGGCCGCACATCACCAGCTGGGCTGATGACTCTTCAAGGGCATCTTGGATTTTGCAAAATGTGTTTGAAACGAAAGACTACTGACTGATGTCATCCCTTTGCGAAATTTTCTCGTCCCGAAAGTCCCCAAACAGGACAATCAGGCGCATCGGGTCTTGTATATTCTTGCAACACAAAGGCAAGTAAAGAAAATCAGAACTGGGTGAATCACCTTTCAAGATTGCAATTCTTGAATATTAGATGGCTTCCTTTCCAATCATAATTGAGCCAAAATATGTGACTACACAAGGGCTGAATCGTTTGTCCAGGTCCTCAAATCGTAAGCGGCGTTTCGAGTTGACAAGTGGCCAATTCACGGACTTTGAACACTTCAGGGATTGACTTGGAAAGAGCCTGATGTTGCAAGGCCAAGGATCCCAAGTTTCAGAATGTTGCAGAAACTTCCTGCGATACCTCAACGTACGTAATTTTCAGCTAGACGTTATTATATATACATACATATAGAAATATTGTCATTAGTGGGGCAAACCCACGCTCACATCATCTCATGTCCCCTGGTCCACAGCCTTTCAAGCTTTGGACCGCAGCGTTCGCCTCCACCACACGAGACCTCGGAGCAGGTCACTGAATGAGAGACCACCATTTGGAAAATTTGAAAATACAGCTGTAATGCTACCCCTGCAAGTGAAGTTGCAAGTCGCTGCGAGTCTACAAAGGACACAACTCACAGATTTTCACAGAACTGGAAAAACGATAAAAAACACCACATCAAAAGAATGGACGGAGCATCCAGGACCCCAGGCCGCCAATCGTTTCACTGAGGCATCGCAGCAGCAAACTCTTCTCGGGACAACGTTCCATCGCCATTGGTGTCCAACTTAGTGCTGAGCCAGCGATGCAAACATTGCTTCGTAGAACTATTGTGTTCGGCAAAACAAAGCTCTCCATTGATCAAACTTGTGAAACGGCTTTCTCTGCAGCACTTTGTAGGGTTCAGGCCTTCGCGAAAAGGTCCTTGGGGTGTTGATGATGTAAAGATACCAAGCTTGTATGTGTTGACATCCCATGTTCAGTCACCAAACTCCAAAGTACAAATCTAAGTACAAACACTAGGAATCTTGTGCAACCAGGCTGCTGTCTGACCTGTAGTGCTTGACACATACTGCACAGGAGCAGTTGTGTACTGCGTTTGGGCTTGAGGCACCCAAGTGCGGCTTGCAGCCATCGTGGTATACTGGACAGGTGCTGTGGCCACTTGTGGAGCAAGCACAGTCTGTGGTGCAGCATATGTCACAGGTTGGGAACTGTAAACAATCGGCTGTCCAGTGGTGTAGGTGCCTGGTTGCACTGCTGTCGCGGAAGACACGGGCTGAGCAGCGGAGCCAATGGTGCTGATGGTGGTTGTGGGGGCAGCTGGTGCTGTGACATACTGTGCTGGGGCAGTGTATGTTGCCGTCATAGGCATGGGCACAGGGGCGGAATTGAAGGTCATGGTGGGTGAAGCTGTTTGTGGCACCATCGCAGCTGAGCTTCCGCCCACGGTGGAGATGGGTGCAGCCTGTACTGAAGATGCTGGGGCTGCATAGATCATGGGCTGTGAGGCCTCTGGAGTTGGCTCAGGGGCCGCAGCTGGAGCCGCGTAAATCATAGGCTGCACAGGTGCTGGCGTCGGCTCCGGTACCTCTACAGGAGCAGCATAAATCATCGGCTGCGGGGCTGGCTCAGGCACTGCAGCTGGGGCTGCATATGTCATTGGCTGTGGCACCGGCTCAGGAGCGGCAGCAGGAGCAGCATAGATCATTGGCTGAGGGGCTGGCTCAGGCACTGCAACTGGTGCGGCATATGTCATTGGCTGCGGCACCGGTTCAGGAGAAGCAGCAGGAGCGGCATAAATCATGGGCTGTGGAACTGGTTCTGGGGCAGCTGCAGGAGCAGCATAAATCATGGATGGTTGAGGAGAAGCATAGCTAGCAAACGTCATTGGCTGGACAGCTGCTGAAGAGATAGTTTGAGGGATCGCAGCAGAGCTTGTCATCGCAGGCATTGTCGTGGTGGTCACTGCAGGCGCGGTCAGGTACACTGGGTCAGCAGTGTAGGTTGCAGTCACGGGAACAGGCTGCGCAGCCGAAGTGTATGCCGTGACCGGAGTTCCCATTGTCACTGAGCTTGTGGCTGCTGGGGCAGCCTCGGTCGTCGCTGCTGGAGCAGTGATATACACTGGAGGTGCAGTGTAGGTAGCAGTGACGGGGGGTGCTGCCTGAGGGGCTGCAGCATAGGTCATTGGCTGGGACAGTGAGCTCACAGTGCCTGCTGGGGCAGCTTCGGTGCTGGCCATAGGAGCTGTCACGTAGACAGGTGGCGCAGTGTAAGTTGCTGTCACAGGAGCTGGCTGTGCGGCTGCATATGCTGGTGCCATTTCAGTGGTGGCTGCAGGAGCAGTGATGTACACTGGTGGCGCAGTGTAAGTTGCTGTCACAGGAGCTGGCTGTGCGGCTGCATATGCTGGTGCCATTTCAGTGGTAGCTGCAGGAGCAGTGATGTACACTGGTGGTGCAGTGTAAATCATGGGAGCAGAGCCGTAGGTCATGGTCTGCCCGGTGTATGTCATCGGCTGGCCTGCAGCATAGGTCATGGGCTGCCCAGTCGTGTAAGTCAAGGTTCCGGAGGCGGCCTCGCAAATCGGCTCGCCAACCCCACATTAGTGGACCAGATTGCGACAAACTGAGGTCACCGCCGCTGCTACAGGCACAGTTTGCTGCATCGCTGCTTGGAATTCCTGCTGCCACAGGTCTCACGTCCAAAATGTCATCCAAAAAGAATGCCGACTTTTTGGTGATTAATATGTTGTTTTTCATGGTACCCAAAATTGTTACTCTTGTTTTTCCAATTTTTTTATGTTGTCATTCTCGGGGTTTCACCTCCCGGCTCAACACACCATCGTTGTTGGCGTCCAAAGCTGCAAATGCATCCTGCATCGACGCAAGGTGCACTGGGAAACGACCAACAAAGTGGTGCTATGTCCTGCTAAGTGGTTGTGATGAACCAAAATCCGTCCGTCACCACAAATGCGAACCATAACTCAACATTTTCTGTTGCGAGTTTTCTTCTCAGTCGGGTGCGAAACCTGAGTTCAGAAAACAATTTTTAAAAAAATCCTTAAATTTGCCATCCCCAAAATAAGTGACACCAGGTGAAAAACACCCTTGATGAATTCAGTGGTGGTTTATCCTTCACATGGACATGGGTCAAAGTTGGGTATCTTAAGAATGAGGCAGGTTACTGTTGAAAATGACCAGCATATGTTGGTGCCAAAACCTTCAAATTTGAATCATACCCATACACCTAAATGACCACAAAATTCCAAAAACGAGAGCTGTTCCGCAGTGTGGTCCGTAGCAGCCATCACGGAATCCACTAAATTTTTGCCCAAACTTTTGTGGTTCGCTAAGATCCCAAAAGCTTCGGAATTTGGTTCCCTGGACAGTGAATTTCAAACGTGTCCGTGAAAACGGCCTCAAATATCAGCAGTGCAGAAACGAAGCAAAGTTTTGATTACAAATGTTTGAACACATTATCAGATTGAAAATGATATGCAAAATGTTGACAGCCATATGCACAGAAAAAGTGTTGGCCAACGAACCCAACAGAACACAACCTCGGCCATTCACCATCAGTGACTTCAAAAACAACCACAATTTCAACGGTTTCTAGGGAAATCATTTACTATTCAGAATCACTTTGTCATCGTGGTCGTTGTGGTCAGGTCAACTTCCTAGGACAAAAACATCATGTTTTCTCAAAATCCAAGTCTCACTTTTTGTGTCACTTTCGAGCCACTATGCAGCACCATATTGATGTTTGTTGTTTTATGTTATGTTGTGCTGTGTCATCCTTGCGCAGGGTCATGCACATACTTGCCCTATGGCGCAGGGTCATGCTACTGCTAATCTTTGACACCCCGCCTCAGGAGTTTTCGTTTAGATGATTCCTGTCCTTTCTTTACATCGACAGCACCAACACATTTGGTCTTTGCCAAAATGGCTATGTATATTTCTATGGCTATTCCTATGGTTTTCTTCAGTCATCGCTTTCGTAGTCAAATCCACCAGCCTCAGTAGGGCTCGGTCGTGCCACCACCATTGGTTCTTCTTCTTCTTCTTCTTCTTCTTCTTCTTCTTCTTCTTCTTCTTCTTCTTCGGCAGCACGTTCAGCAGTTTCTCCACTTCCACCATCGGGTTCTCCTTCAGCATCACTCGTTTCCAACCATGTTGCACCACAACTTCCGATGAGACGAACTTCATTGGGAGGATGTCACGGTGCAGCAAACAATCTTCCAGAAGAAGATGGAGACGATGGACATCGACGCGCAGATCCTTTTGGCGATGGAACGAGATCAAGATCCCCAAGAAGCGCTACAGCGAGAGGCAGTGCAGATGCTGAAGTACCTGTACCTGCAACTTTTGCTTGAGAAAACAAGCGCCTCAGATATGAACAGATACTACGCCTGCTATGTCACATGGCTGAGTGCTCCACAACGCAAATTGGATGTACTGCTGACAGCGTTAACATGAAGCACCCCGCCTTGCTGTTTACTCTAGTTCAACAGCACAGAGTTGAAATGGTAAATCCCTAAGGAAAATTCTGAATTCCAAGGTGTCTGAGTACTGCTGCAGGGACGCAGTTTGTAGCGTGCCTCTACTTGCTGGACTCCTTTGGAGTCACTGTCAGATTCACCTTTTGAAACTCCTATGCTATCTGGCTATGTCTCTGCATCGTCCTCCATCTGCTCGGATTCTGAAGTTTCTACATTGCCGTGATGCATAACCATCCAGGCTTCTGGATCACTGACTTCGCAAAGTTCAGAGTTTCCATACCTGAAGGCTCTTTGTGATTCTGTCTCCATCATCTCGTCTGAATCTTGATCCTCGCTTTCTTCAGCTTCGTCCATCGGGGGATTGTCAATGTTTTCCATCAAGGCACGTGCAATTGAATCCACATGAGAACTGCCTGAAGTCGCAGGTGCATCTCGTTCCATTGCAACTGCGTCAGAAAGTCTTTGACCTATCTCCACTGCATGTTCAACCTCATCCATGGTGTTGCACAACTGGATCCAGCTTTGGCCATAGTTTGGAGACTCCTCATCGCTTGAAAGGTCTGTCATGTTCCTGGTCATGACAGCTGCTGACAGTCTAGTTGACTGGTCTCCAGACTTACAAGCATTCATCACGTTGCAAAGCAATTGAAGTCGCTCTTCATACAGTTGCTGTCGTTCCAACGAAGTTGCTGTGGATTTTCTGCGCGAACACCTTGAATACATAAAGGCATAAAGGTAAGCATTGCTTCAGGGCTCCATGCAGTGTAGGGCTCTGGCAAATCACCTTCGTCTCTCAAAACAGGCATCTCAATTGGATCTCGAATGCTCGTGCTCGAGCTTGCAACATTGCTCGAAGGAAACTCGCTG
>Ga0126342_10004684_pt1 | contig 23493 bp, 24 predicted proteins | sample Cyp1metagenome_FD_92528 | JGI IMG/M metagenome (GOLD analysis project Ga0126342, IMG submission 92528) | Coral microbial communities from Lord Howe Island, Old Settlement Bay, Australia - Cyphastrea 1 metagenome | ecosystem: Host-associated > Invertebrates > Cnidaria > Coral ...
AAAGCAAACTAAACACCCAAAAAACGTTTAAAACTCTGGAAAATGAATGGAAGCCAAGGAATACACCGGTTGGCGCCATGGAACAAGCAAACAACACGCCCCGCAACAGAATCAAAAAAAAATTCCCAAAACGCAGAAAAAAAACAAAATAAATAAAAAGGTAGGGGCGCGAACCCTTTCCGCATGGTTGCTGCTTCTGGCCTTATGTGTTTTGCTATATAGACCCCGTATCCTGAAAAAAAATCCCCGGGAAATCTGAAAAAATTCCCCGGGGACGCCCCCACCCTCAAATATTGCAAAGGGAAATCCAATTAATACCAATTAAATAAATATATATATATATTTTATAATAGAATCGTCCAAACAATAATCATCAACAGGTGATTTTTCCATGTTCTGACTATCAGAGAGCCATAGAGAAGCTGTGGGAAATATATCATTTCCCACTACGCGTCGCAGCTGAGGTTCGAGACTAGGCACCATGTGGAGGTGCAGAAGCTGAATCGTGACATGGAAGAGGTGCGCGTTTCCAGTGGAAACATGGTGATATAATTGGGATAGAAGGAGGATTTAATTACATGGGTTTACCACTGGTTTACCATGAAAATTGGGGTGCTTCAACTAGGGGATGGAGGTTTCATGAGGTTTCCCCATGTTTCCCAACCATGGGATGGGTGAAGGGATAGTTCGGAATCTGTTGGACTTAAGGTGAGGCACCGGGCACAACGAGCAGAGCAGGAGGGAGAGGCGGTTGCCGGGCCCCTGGACATTGCTGACGTTCAGCTTCTGTGTGCCAAAAAAAGTGCCTTCATTTTGAAGCAAATTTTGTATGGGCCAAAGTTGGGATACTGGTTAGTTGAAGACATTTTACAGAGGATGATTGAATCTCTTGGCTGAGTGTTGGCTTTGCACTGATAGAAAGTTTGTTGAAAGATGATGCCAGCACATTCGAAACATGGCTTGAATCTAGCTGGCGAACATCCTTGGAATGGGTTGAAACCAAGAACCATTTAAGGACTAGTGAAACAATGCCATCACACTACCAGGCCCAAGATTTGGAGAAAGAACGTGGCGAAGTGCAACGTTCGGGCGCTTGGGTGCTTCGGGTAGTGGTGCCGTTTCAGAATCAGCCAGAGCAATTCACAGCAATTGCACTATATGAGGCTTAAGAAGTACCCATTGGAAATGACACATCGAACTTTTGACTCAGAAAATCATCCATAAACATCCATAACTGGTGTATTTTCATGTATTTGCCTTTGTCGTACGGCCGGGTACTTGGCGTTTCATTTCCATTTCCCTTGCGCAGCAGCTGGGCCCCAAATTTCGCATCCCAGCAACGGCCGGCGGAGTTCTCCTATGGCGGGACGGAGACGTTTGAAGGAGCTCTTTCAAAAGCAGCTTGGGTCGAAATATGTCGAAGTGAACCATATATGGAGTGAGCCACTGGATGCTGGGAACTTTTGTTTTTTGTTGGAAAAACATCATCATCATCATCATCATCATCATCATCATCATCCATCATCATCATCATCCATCATCATCATCATCATCCTCATCCTCATCCTCATCGTCATCGTCATCGTCATCGTCATCGTCATCGTCATCATCATCGTCATCGTCATCATCATCAAGATGAATGATTTTAGTGGGAAGGTGGGCCCATTGGAATCGAGGCCTATGCATGTCTATGACAGGCCAAAAGCCTGAGGTGGTGGGGGTGCCATGTGTGCAGCCAGGTACGACGTATCCTGTGATGGTGTGCTTTCTGAAGAGGAGATGTCGGCCCTGTTTGCATCCCTGGGACTCGCAAAGGACTGAGTACCTGCAGCACATCACCTCCAGAATGCTCGAAAACCCTGCTTGATGGATGTTGATGATGATATAAGAACATATAGGTGTTTTTTTACTATGCGATACTTTGCGGTTTACGGCTTTTCATGACATTTCAAGACGTGTCATGGGGGTTTCCACGGATTTCGACAATCCATCATGGGAATGCCTACGAAGCAGCAGCAAAGGGGCTGACTTGAAGCTTTCCTTGGCCCATGAAGGAGGACAGCAGGAAGATGTTTGAAGCAGCGGATGCAAACAAGGTCAGCCGAGCTTGGCTGCATATGTGTATATACTGCTTGTAAGCCTTGGGAAACTCAGATTTCGACCTGGAAAACTTTGCAAAACTTCGATGCTGTACTCTGAATCACTGACTGCATATCCCTGATCATCCCTGTCAGCCTGCTAGGATGGGATGGTTCAGATCAATGAATTCTTGGATTGGCTGATGGGTCAGAAATCAACGATCAAATGTCAACAAGACTCCTGCGGTGTGGAATTCACGATCAGCAACCCCTCGGACCGTGTGGACAAGCGCTACACTCTGACCTTCGACAAGTGCCCCTTGGACGCGCTGGTGTGCCGGTGATTTCTTCCATGGCACCCCCTGGTCGCACAACAACCCCCAAAACAGTCCAAGGCTTTGGACTACCCTTTTTGAGGAGACCACAAATTGCGATTGCGAGCTCAAGCTTCATGAAGAATGAAAGTGATTCTAAGTCATTTCAATCACTGTCATTAGAGCATTAGAGTCATTAGAGTCTTGGATTATGTATGTGCATGTATATTTTTCTGTATATATTATATTTTTCTATACGCATGGATTCTACACTTCCATGCATTCATTTGCATTTTATCACACATGACGTTGTATTGCACCAAATGAAATTACATGACGTAACATATGCATATTTATATTATACACAATTATACACATCTTTCTATGTATCATAATATATATATTAAATATATGTATATATATATTATACATACATATAAATATGCATACAGGTCAGCGGAAAAATAGGCTTCGTCCATGGAAAGCGCAGGCCAGAATGTGGACTTCCCAGAGGGAAACCCTGCAGAGTTCTTAGTTAAAGCTGGCGAACAAATCACCAAGAGATGCGTCAAGATCTCCGGCTCAGGACGATGTCTGCAGATCTGATGCTGAGATGCTGAGATATTTTGTCTGAGGCAAACAGTCACCAATGAGATCCAAAATTAGATCCCCCCTTTAACCCTGGAATATTTGGGAGGGTAAGACACGAAATTTCTTCGAAATATTTCACCTGATCACATGAAATATCTCACCCGCCACATTTTTTTTCCCCCAAACAGTGTGGCCAACCTGATGGGTTCTTACGGTAACACTTAAGGCCCGGTGTTTAATCGAGGTGGTATCATCCGTGTCCGGCCAATTCCCTGTAAATTTCCACACAAAAATGGCTCTTGTGACATGTCCATGTGCATTTCGAATGCGCAGGCTCGAACAAACTGTTGGTCGCGGGCGGGGCATATGGCATTTTCCTTGCAAATTTCCATACAAAATGGCTCTTGTGAAATGTTCATGTGTATTTCGACTGCGCAGGCTCGCACAAAACGGGTGTCGCGGGATTAGCGTCCCACGCTTTTCCTGTAAATGTCCACACAAAATGGCTCTTGTGACATGTCCATGTGCATTTCGACTGCGCAGGCTGGCACAAAACGAGACATCTCACACAGAAATCTTGCCAACATACCTCTTAGAGGGAGCTTCTACGGAGATCTTTCCAAGAGACCTCTTATGGAGATCTTGATCAGAGACCTTGCCAAGAGACCTCTTAGAGAGATCTTGCCAACAGAGCTCTTATAGAGATCTTGTACAGACATCTTGCCAGGAGACATCTTATAGATCTTGTACAGAGACCTGGTGAAGAGAGCAGCATTCTTTCTCAGAGATCTTTTATAATTATAAGAGCTTGAACAGAAATCTTACTTTGAGGTCCCTCACAGAGATCTTCTGAGGAGATCTCTTTCAATCAGAGAGATGTCTTCAAGAGTCTTGCCAAGAGACCTCTTATAGAGATCTTGTACAGGGATCTTGCCAGCAGAGATCTTGCCAAGAGTAGCCACTGATGATTTAGGTCCTTTCCATCTTTGCCTCTCGAACCCTAACTCCACACTGTTTGGGGTCTTTTGCCGGGATATCTTTTTTTGGGCCAAGTGGATACACATAGATCAGAAAGTAAACCGCATATGACCTCTGCGAACTCCTGCCCCTGGTCTTACTTGCTGCGGCTAGATACGCAGAAACCGAACCTTGCTGCCGCAATGGAATTTCTGATGGGGCGGGCTTCTAAGGCTGTAAAATACCATAAAATACCATGGTTTTGCAGCTTCCCCGCGCAAACATTTCACACGCGAAGCTTGGGGAGAGAACAAATACGTGGACATGCGCTTCAGCCCGTTTGCACGTACCTGACCAAATCCCACACTTTGCTACGGATGTTCCAAACGATCCACCGGTGCCTGCTGATGCATCACTGACAGTGCCAAAATTTTCCATTGCATTATTTTACCATATGCACACTTTTTTTTTAAGCTCAAATATGGCAGGCGACCCCCTTTTTTGACATATTTTATTTTTTACCACCGCTCCCCTTCACCGCCCCCTTAAAGATCCTTATGATCCTTAAAGGGGGGGATAAAATTAGTCATAAAGAACCATAAATCACAATGGGTGCACAGAGAGAGAGAGAGAGAGAGAGAGCATGATGTTTCCCCACCTGCCAGGTGAGGGTTGTTAGATTTTATCAATTGTCACAGTTGTTCTCCTCCGCCTCCTCCTCCTCATCCTCCACCTTCTCCTCCTCCTCCTCCCTCTCCTCCAGCTTCTCCTCCACCACCTTTGCATCCACTCCCATGTTCACTTCCTTGCCCACTCTTCGCCAAGCTCTTCGCCAACTTCCGCACGCAGTGGGCACTGCTGGACCTCAACTGCAAGGGTTTGAGCGCCCTGGGCACCGCTGGACCTCAGGGACCTTCCGAGCTCAGTGAGCACCGCTGGACCTCAACCTGGGACCTTCCGAGCTCAGCGTGAGCACCGCTGGACCTCAACCTGAAACCCTCCAAGCTCCAGTGAGCACCGCTGGACCTCCTGGGGCCCTCCGAGCTCAGTGAGCACCGCTGGACCTCAACGGCCAGATAGAATGCCAGAAGATATACCAGAAGGTATGCCAGATAGAATGTCAGAAAGAATGCCAGAGGATATGCCAGATAAAGTGCCAGAATGTTTGCCAGATAGAATGCCAGAAGATATGCCAGAAGGTATGCCAAATAGAAGGTCAATTAGAATGCCAGAAGGTATGCCAGATAAAGTGCCAGAATGTTTGCCAGATAGAACGCCAGAAGATTTGCCAGATAGAATGCCGGATAGAATGTCAGAAGATATGCCAGAAGATATTCCAGATAGAGTGCCAGAAGATATGCCAGAACATTTGCCAGAAGATATGCCACGTAGAATGCCAGAAGATATGCCAGATAGAATGCCAGAAGGTATGCCAGATAAAATGCCAGAAGATATGCCAGATAGAATGCCAGAAGGTATGCCAGATAGAATGCCAGAAGGTATGCCAGATAAAGTGCCAGAATGTTTGCCAGAACAGATGCCAGAAGATTTGCCGGATAGAATGCCAGATAGAATGTCAGAAGATATGCCAGAAGATACGCCAGATAGAGTGCCAGAAGATATGCCAGAACATATTGCAGAAGATATGCCAGGTAGAATGCCAGAAGATATGCCAGATAGAATCATGCCAGAAGATATGCCAGATAAAATGCCAGAAGATATGTCAGATAGAATGCCAGAAGATTTGCCAGTAACAAAACGTATAGATGTCATGGTGGGGATAACTCGAAGTGAAGTAAATTATTGTCAACCATCATCAATCTCCACTTCACCAATCACACAACAAGACTGGGAGGGAGACTGCGTGTTTGACCAGTCTTCAAGGAAACATGAACATGGCACCATCTCTGCTCAATCTATTTGTGTTGCATCTTGCGCTGTTCTGTGGACATGTGCCCGTCATTCCCTGCTTATGTTCCAGTTCTATCCCTGTTTGAAGAATCCAGGCCTCCAAAATCTAGGTGATCTAGGTGCCTCGGAAGCCATCGCTGCTACCAGTTCACCGTCATGTATGACTTTTCACGTTTGACTTTTCACGTTTGACTGTGCACATGAAAATTAGACATCGATATAGCTCGCACGACTGCACTCTTCAGATGGAGAAAGAGAGCGAGGTGCGGATCCAATCGCCCCGCATCAAATGGTTATGCTCATTATATCAATGATATATATCTATATATATATTATATAATATATATATATATAGATATAGACATATAGATATTCAAGATTTGTATGTGTACGCTTGTACATATAATTATATAAAATAAGATATCCCAACTATATCCCCATCAATTCTCTATTATTATTATTATTGTCTCATCAACTCCCTGAGTTTCCACCAGGAGCTTGGACATGGCACTACCGATGGGCTGGACGTGCTGAGTTTTGCGGAGTCGAGGAGTCCCCGGGAGCTTTCAAAGATTCTCGGAGCTGGGTATAGCACGATGGTGTGACAATGGCTATATATATATAATTATATATATACGGTAACAACATTTAAATATGTGGAGGGCGGGCCAGACCGCGAGGCCGCGGGGGTAGTATGAAATACGAGCTCGTATATTTAAATGTAGCTGTCGTATGTTTAAATGACTTGGATTCCGTATGTTTAAATGGCGGGGCAGGCCAAGGAAAACCTTCCCGGAGGTAGTCTGAAATACCTGTTCGTATATTTAAATGTCCGTATATTTAAATGTAGTTACCGTAATATATATATATACATATACATATATATATATACATATACATATATATATAGTGATTTTTGTGCCAACTCTTGATCCTTCATTGGCGTCCACCTTGGAACATTCTAGGGCAATGCGTTGTCAGGGGCATGAATATCCAGTCCGGTCCAAACATCTATGAATCCTCCAGAGTGCGGCTCAGGGTAGCCCGGTTGAGGGCTTTGGTAGGCCCGATTGAGACTTTCGACTTTCGTGCTGTGGCCAGCCATAGAAAACTTGGTGCTCGGAGAAACGGATCCGGAGGTCCCCAGGTGATTCGGTTGGGGGTTCTGCTACCTTTGTGGGCAACCACATTGGTAGCGGAGCTACCGCAGCCAGTGAGGACGTAGCAAAGGGTTCTTACTGGAAGCTGCTGATCCAGGATGAGTTCAGAAGGAGCTGCTGAAGGGATGACTTCCGCAGGTGGCCAATCTGGAACACCATCTTCGTTGTCGCACCTTGCATGGAACATGATTCCGGTGTTTAGACCGGGGGAAACAGATGTGAATGAATACTCGAAAAAAATGTAATTCCTGGCAGGGCTCTGTCCCCAAGAACATCTAGCTCAGCTCGCACCAAGAGCTGCCATGCTTTGCGAAGGTAGTGCTGTCAAACGTGTTATGAGGATTGACACCTCAAAACTGAAGGTGAATAGCACCAAAGGCGTGGAACTTCTGTTGACGTCGCTGGGGGGCATATGGGGAAAGAGCAATCTGGAAGAAAAGTTTGAGAGATTTGAGAGGGCGATTTTTTCAACAGTTCAAAAAGCGGATGAATCTCACGAGAGCTACTTGGCACGTCATGACAATCAGTTCGAGGAGTTGTTACAAATGGGGGTAGGCATACAAGAAGTTCGTGCTTACATTCTCTTGCGCAACCCTGGGTTGAATTCTGAGGACAAGAAACGACTGATTGTTGATGCAAATGGTGATCTTGAGTACAAAAAGGTGGTGTCAGCCTTGAAACAGTTGGGATCCAAGTTCTTTCATGAAGTACAAACGGGCAACAAGCCTTCCTTTGAGCCTTCTTGGGGAAACTATGATGAAGAACCAACATACGTAGGCGAGGCTTGGGATGAATCTGAACTGCCGTATGATGAAGGGGATCCGGACGCCCTTGTTTGCATGCAGTTTGAAGAGAGCATCCTGGAGGCTTTGCAGGCCGACACCGACTTGGCCTCATGCTACTACAGTGCGTACCTTGATGCCCCGAAACGGTTGAGTGACAGAACCAAGAACCGGGGGTTTTGGAGTGGATCAAAGGGATCATATGGTAACCCCAAAGGTAAGGGCAAAGGAAAGTACAAGGGATCTATGAAGTTTAGAAAGCCCCTAGCTACCATAGCTCAAAGGATCCTGGAGTCAGAGTGTAGAAGGTGCGGGCAGCGTGGACACTGGAAAGCAGAGTGTCCATTGAATCGTGCCCAGTCTTCTTCGACCGGTGGTCCTTCGAAGGAAGGTGGAGCGTTCACTGGAATGACAATGGTGAACGGGGATGATGAGCTGGATGACATGATCTTGATTGAGCTTGAACATGCAGTTCCTTGTCTAAGCCGAAGCCAGGTTGCCGAAAGTCATGATCGTTTCTGCTTTGTAGCGGTAGGCGATAAACTAGGACATAGCATGAACCCACCAACCAGTCTGTCCACGTCCATGATGTCCGGGTTTGTCCAGTCCGTGAAAGATCGTCTCAGCCCTCAGCCGAGGACTGCATTTGAGCCGCACTCCAAACAGATCTAACTGAGATTCTCCGAATGTGCCCTCTTCGTAAGTTATGGACCATATGGAATAGTTGATTTAGGAGCCAGTCGAACGGTAATCGGTGAACAGCAGGTGTCCGAGTTGCTAAAACATCTACCAGAGAAGATCCAAAGGTCCGTGAAATTCCGTGTAGAACAGTTTTCCGTTTTGGAAATAGCAGCACAGTCACTTGCCGTCGTGCGCTCCTGGTGCCTTTGTCCAAATTGTTTCTGAAAGTTTGCATCGTGGATTCCAAGACTCCATTTCTCATTTCCAATAATGTTTTCAGGACGTTGGGGTGCCCAAATAGATACAGCCACTGACCATGTGAGCTTTTCCAAGCTGAACATTCGAATGCCGCCGAGCCTCTCCGAAAAGAAGCTGTATCTTATGGATTTTTGCGAGCTTGTCAGATTGGGCAAGATGAAAGGTTCACAGGTGAAGGTCATGACATGCATGGTGACTGCCCAATCATGTCCAGTGAAGATGCACCGGCCTTTGAACCAGAAGTGCTCGGAGATCCAAATCAGAACAACATGAAAGTCAACAACAGGAACGTCAGTGTCGAACCCAATGCATCCAGCCAGTTTTCAGGCCCGATCCACCACCCCGATCATCAACAGTTCGCAGTGTAGAGAATCACAATGGCCAGCTCCAGCCGTGCCGATCGCTTCCAAGCAGTGACCTCGCAGAAAAAGATTAAGGAATATCAGAAGATGTCGTGCGACGAACGGTCCAAAATGAGAGTGTCGTTTGGAGAGACCAAGCTGAATCAGACGTTTCTGGAAGTCATCGAAACCGATCCCAAGTATGTCCAGTGGTTCAGAAGCAAATACGGAAACAGTCAGAAGGCATCGCACTTGCCGTTCCTGTACTTCGTGAGTCTGTATGTGGAAAGACTGGAATTGACCCAGGAGACGTCTCCCAAGGGACATCCCGAGACCATGATTCCGGGCCTCAAAGCCAAGGCCAAGGCCATGGACAAGAAGCCGATCGATCTGGAGAGCGATGGAGTTTGGTCGGAGTCAGAAGCGGGGAAGCCGTGGAGCGTGGTGCAGGAAGAGAACTCCCTCATCCAAGCCGAACTGAGTGTCCAAAAGGATCGCATCTCCCATATGGAGAACTCGCTGAGCCAGATTGCCCCGCAGTTGCAGCATCTCACCCAGATGACGGCACAGAGTTTGCAAAGTCAGAGCCGTTAAGTGAGGGCACTATCGGAGCAGAAATGATTTCTCACGTGTGATGCTATTGGTCAGCAAATGTTCGAGGATTTTCTCAACGAGGTTTTGGATCCATTATACTTTTCTGAAGTTTCTCAAGAAGTCCATGGAAAAGAAAATTGGGTTTTCGAAGAACTGTGGACCTACTTCAAAAAGAAATACCAAATCCATATACCTAGAAGAAGTCCATCGACAATGGCAAAGATCCAAGATTCAAATGCTAGAAGTCTATTGCAGCTCCGGGAGCCAACTCAGTCATCAGGGGGAGATCTTAGGCATGTCTGCGATGAGATTTGGGCTGAAACTTGGAGACCCGCCGACTGTGGGAGGCCGTCACAAATTGTATGATGTCTTGTGGGTAGTTCGACCCCGCCACATCTGGATGTCACCTCGCTGTGGGCCTTGGAGTTCATGGAATAGGCTTAACGCATGCAAGTCTCGTCAGTTGGCAGCCCAGATTGCCGGAGATCGCAAGAGCGAGTGCGTCCATCTACTGCTTTGCGAGGCTCTGTTCCGACTGCAGGCATGGAGAGGTGCAGGGTTCCATGCTCACCTCGAACAGCCGGAGGGTTCTGAAATGCTTGCCCAAAGAGAACTTGAGTTTGCGATTTGCCATTCTCTCCGGGTACAATGTGACACGTGCACAGCCGGTCATCTTAAGCATCCCAACTCACATGAATTGTTGCGCAAAAGGACTCAGGTATGGACCACTTCCAAAATTGTTTGGAGAGCCCTCCAGCAGTATCAGTGTCCTGGCAACCATCCACATGATACCATTGCAGGTTCGTGTCATCCTCGTGGTTCAGGTAGGATCTCAGTGACCAAATACTTTGAACTGTATACTGTATACTGCATTGTTCAGCAGAAGGGTTTGCAAAGCCATTGGCTGCAGTTGCCAAGTCCGAGAGCAAGCGTTTGACATACCCGATGAATTCATTGGCACGGCCGATGACAATCAAGCTGAAATGCCTGATGCCAAACGTCGTCGCCCCAATGGTAAGTTCAATCCGGAACGCTTGTTTCAACCACAGGAGAGTGACGGATCCAACAGCAGTGGCCCCCAGCTTGAGCCCTTGGACACACAGGTAGACTCTTGCAATTGGCTGAACAATGTGCCCCTCGAGTAGGAAAAGCGATCATTCGCGATGGTCCTCTCTTTGAAATCTTTGAAGGTGTTCAGAAAAGGCATCCTGAGAAACAGTTTTAGATGTGTGCAGAGGCATCAATCGCCTGAGGGTTTGTCCTGTAGGATCCAAAGGTACTGCGCCTTTCCGAAGGGGGTTTGGTCGTCGCAGGTCAGATTTGCAGCCATTCTCAGTTGTGAGTCCTGGGAGAATCTGTCCCGGAGACAACAGGTTCGTGTCAGCATCCCCTCGCGCATCCTAGTGTCCGTTTTTGCGACACAGAAACGTTCTGGTGAAGAGAACTTAGCTGAAGCCAAAAGGACTAAAACCTCAATTCCTGATGATGTTCTAGATAACCACAGGAGTACGGAATTAGAAGGGGATAAAGGGGAATCAATAAGTCCAAGAGATATCATCGGGGCGGAGAAAACCACCGCTGATCTGCAGAAACCCAAGATCAACCCTGTGACTCACGGCCCTTTGTTCCCGCAGTTGCCTTCGGAAGTCCAGACTCAGGTAAAAAGGATTCACTAGAATTTGGGACACGCGGACAGCCGAGCCCTTCAGCTAGCCTTGCGGCGTTCTGGCTGGGAAGAGTCCCATGTGCGACAACCTAATATTTCTCGACCCAGCCACGTTGCAGAGCCCCGAGATTTCAATGATCATAGATCATTTCATTCAGCCGAATGGGAAGACAACCGGGGAAACAAACATGGGTTCTATCACTTCATAGTTTCAGCCACCAATTTTCACATTGCAGTGCCCTATCAACAACAGACCACCGAGGGTTTGATCGAGGCCTTCAATAGAGCCTGGCTGAGGTGGGCAGGTCCCCCGAAATCTATGATGTTTGACAGTGCCACAGAAGCCAACAGTGAACGGTTTGCCCAATTCCTCAAGGAGAATTTCATGTCTAGTAATGTAATACCCACTGAAGCACATGCGCAACTTGGCCGTGCTGAGCGAAATGGTGCAGTGCTGAAACACATGATAACAAAATATCATGCTGATCATCCGATCCAAACGCCCGAAGACTTTGAGCAGTGCTTGATCCACCTTGCAATGCTAAGAACGCGATGTCAAGGTATGCCGGATACTCTCCAGAACTCTGGGTACTAGGAAAGATGAGACCATTCCCAGGTGCCAACTCCAATCCTTTCCTTGACAGTGCCAGTGCCAGTTTTTCTGAACTGAATGAGACCACTGACAGCAAGCGTTTCATGAAATGATGGCCCGAAGGGAATCAGCACGTGTAGCCTTCGTGCGAGCTGACCGCAGCTCAGCCTTGCGGAAAGCTTTGCACTCCCGAACTAGACCCGACAGAAACCACTTTCAGGTGGGAGACATGATCATATACTGGCGTGCCGGAAAAGGGGTAAATGATGGAGCTTGGCATGGGCCGGCGGAAATCATCATGACAGAAGGTCCAAATCTTGTTTGGGTGAGCCACTTAACAAGACTTTTCTGATGTGCCCCAGAACATGTACGCAGGTTATCCGAAGATGAGGCCAGGGGCATTTCAATGCAAGATCTCCAGACGTTTCAACTTCCCGAGCGCAGTGGAACTGGTGTTTTCCAATTCCGAGTACTTTCATCCCAAGACGGCACCAGAAGCCGACCTGAAACCCAAACTCATTCAAATACCATTATATAATCCCACCCAGAGTAATCCTGAACGTGAAATAATAATCCAACATAACAATAACAGTAACCAGTCACCTATAGTCACCTAACAATCATCAGCCACTACCCTCACTAGCAACCCGATGATGAACTAGGGTGCCAGCAAGGTGATCTTACAGTTCCAACCACTCATGAGGGGAATCAACCAGATCCTGCAATCGAAGCCCCGGTTCCAGAAGACTCTAAGGATGATTTGGTAACAATAGATCACAAGCATGACTATTGGGAAAGCAGGGGGAACCTTTTGATTCGCCATCACATTGCACCACGGTTACGATTTTTTCCCCATCAGACGTTTGGGAATGTCCAGTGGAGAGCCAGCAGATCATGAACATCAGAATCACTGAGGGAACTTTTGCGTCCGGAGGTTGCTTTTGTCGCGATGAAAGCTGGCAAGACAATGTCCAAGCCCACAGTGTGCAGCCGGAGCCATGGACTGGTACCACTAAGTTTCAACTCAAGGAGCCTTTGGCGGATAATCCCTGTTTTGTAAGCTTAGGTGAATCAGCCGAAAACCAAAAATGTATAACAGCCGAAATCTGTTTGACGCTTGATGACTTTCAAAAATGTCTTGGGAAAACTTATGACCATCAAGAAAATTATTTAGCCTCAGCAGCCAAAAAGCAGAAAGTAGAGGTGGAGATCAAAGATCTTAGTCCAGCCGATCAAAAACTTTTCTCCAAGGCCAAAGACAAAGAATTGGAATCATGGTTAGCCACCACACAGTCAGGAAAATCCTAAGGAACCAAGTCCCCGAGGGACAACTTCTCCGTTCACAGTGGGTACTGTCGTGGAAACCTCTTGATGAAATCGAACAAAAAGAGACCGGTAGTGTCAGAAAAGCCAAGGCCAGACTTGTTATACTGGGATATGAAGACCCCCTCATAGATTCTCTAGCTCGAGATTCACCAACTTTAGGTAGAGACAGTAGGATGCTTGCCCTGCAGTGCATCGCAAGTCACAAGTGGACGGCCAGGTCTTTCGACATTAGAACGGCGTTCCTCCGGGGCAGTCGTCAAGACTCCCGTATCCTTGGCATCGAACCACCACAGGAGTTGAGATGCAAGATGAAACTATAAGACAATGAAGTTTGTGAACTGCTCAAAGGTGCCTTAACGCACCATTGTTGTGGTATTGTGAACTTAAGAACTCCCTACTGTCCCTAGGATTTGTCATTTCTCCTTTCGATGATCCATGCCTTTTTGTGTTGCCAAAGAAGAACCCCAAAGAACATGAAGCCAAAATCCATGGGGTACTCGGCATTCATGTTGATGATGGAGTCGGTGGAGGAGACCACGTCTTCAATCAAGTAATTTCCGCTTTGGAAAAGAAATTCCCCTTTGGCAGTCGGCGACAGGGTTCATTCACTTTCACAGGAATTCAGGTGCGTCAGGGAATAGGTGGGGAGATTGTACTCAGCCAACAAGAATATGTTCAAGATATTCCTCCAATGGATGTTTCCCGAGAAAGAAGAAAGAATCCTGATAATCCCATCACTCCCCAAGAGTTGCAGGCACTCCGTGGATTGATTGGGAGTCTTCAATATTCAGCGACCAACACCCGGCCGGATCTTTCATACCGATTAAGTTTGCTACAGGCCAGAATCACTTGTGCCACAGTCAACGACCTCTTGCAGGGGAATAAGTTGTGCATGATGCCAAAAAGTTTTCCGAAGCCCAAATCAAAGTGCAATCCTTAGATTAGAACCCAGTAAAGTTTGTTTCCTGTCGTTTTCAGATGCAGCTTTTGCCACCCGCGAGGAAGCCAATTCACAGAAAGGTTGCCTCATTTTAGCCACCACGGATGATATAGATCAAGTCAAAGCCTCTCAGGTTAGCCCATTAGTTTGGTTTTCCAAGAAGATCACAAGGGTAGTCTCCAGTACCTTAGCCTCAGAAACCTACGCTCTTTCGGGAGCTCTGGGCCTCTTGAGCTGGACACGTATGCACTGGGCCTGGATTCTGAATCCGTCAATTCCTTGGAAGAATACTGAAACTACCCTGAAATCGCTTCCTGTCGCTTACGCTGTGGTAGACTGTAAAAGTCTATACGATCTGTTGCAGAAGACATCGATACCTCAGTGCTCCGGGTATCACACACTTCTTGAAGCTCTTATTATCAAAGATCGGTTAAATGAAGGGGTTATCGTTAAGTGGGTCCATAGCGCAGCACAGATGGCTGATGCTCTCTCACGAAAGACATGGACACTTCAGTCTTACGATCTTTTTTACATCATGGCAAGTGCATCCTGCATGACGTGGATGAAATCTTGAAACGACGAGCTGATAAGCGTGTGCGCTAGCAATGGTATCAGCAAAGCAGCGTTCCAGAGACAGCTCTGCATGTTTTTGCCAGGATCCTTAGAATCTAAGAAGCGTCATTTCTGGTGCGAAGACACCAGAATGCTTTGAATCTTCGGCGGCCAGGGAGAATTCAGCCAAGATGACGTCACCACAGATGTCAATCCAGATGCAGTTTTGCTACCTCTTTAATTATAGAACTTTTTAGGAGTGTGATTTTTGTGCCAACTCTTGATCCTTCATTGGTGCCCACCTTGGAACATTCTAGGACAATGCGTTGTCAGGGGCATGAATATCCAGTCCGGTCCAAACATCTATGAATCCTCCAGTGTGCGGCTGAGGGTAGCCCGGTTGAGGGCTTTGGCAGGCCCGATTGAGACTTTCGACTTTCGCGCTGTGGCCAGCCATAGAAAACTTGGTGCTCGTGGACGGGCAGTTGCGTGTTTGGAGAAAGGGATCCGGAGGTCCCCAGGTGATTCGGTTGGGGGTTCTGCTACCTTTGTGGGCAACCACAATATCAATTTCAATATCAATATCAAAAAAAAATATATATATGTAGCTTACTGTGCAACATACTCGTACAAGCAACGAAATTAGATGGAAATCCCTGTGTTACTGGTAGCTGGAATTAGCAGGGACGTTGGCCATCCAACTTTTGGGTCCACAATTGGATCCAAGTTCCAACAGCCAAATCGAAGCCTTCCAAGGACCCAGAATTTCCTGACGAAGCTTCTAGCATTGGTGTGAACTCGAGCGAATATAGCATGAGTCTTCCAGATGTTGCCTGTTTGCTTCATGATTTGCAGCTTTGCTCAGTGGCCTTTCGCCGCATCCTTTTGCAAAAAGTCTAATACATTGCGATCTCATTAGCAAAGCTGGAAGCCGTCCTTACCCAAAGAATCCAGGATGTAGAAACAGCAGCTTCAGAAGCCACGAGCTTGTCCTAGCACTCCAGTTTGTTTGCTTCTCTGCTTGTTTCTCCCTGTCTTGCCCGAAGGCAGGTGAGAAAAATGTCAGGACATCGGACATCATATCATGTCTCCTTTCTCATCCACCTTCTATAGAGGTCTAGTCAAATGTGGCAGCTGCATTTCTTTCCAAAGAAATTCCAAGAATCTGAAACTGTCACAACTTTCCACCGAATTCCCAGAGTCAGTCCCTAAGGTTTGGGTGCAGGCTCGAAGTCTGGGAGATCCCGCTGAAGTCTTGCTATTTGACAAGGTCCAGGCACAGGATGTGCAGCAAGGCAGGCTGGGCGACTGCTGGTCCTCCCAACTTTGCTTAGGTCGTTTTGGGACTGTTGTTGATAGTTGCTGATACTTTTGGTGTTTATTTTTGGTGGTTACCTGGTGGTTGACTTTTGACATGTGACGAGACTCATCACTTTGCAGCAGGCAGCATTCAGATTCTTCTGTAATTCTAATTGTCTTCTGCGATCGGGCCCAGTTGGCATGCTTTTATGTGCAGACTGGTGTATTTTTATTGTTTTTTTTAAAGAGCGTGTGCCTGGCAGATAAGCTCAGAACACAAGGGCTGTGTTTGTTTCCAGCGCTACTGAGGGGTTGACTAATGTTGAGTATATATAGTGCTGGTATTCAAGAGGCCGGAAATTACATGCTTTCCCGAGGTTACTGAGCGCCATGTCGTGTTTGGCGGAGCATCCCAAGCACATCAAGAAACTCTTTAAGACGAAGGAAATCACAGATGATGGACGTTATGAGGCGGGTGCTTTGGGACATCTTTGGGACAGCAGATTGATTTTGTGGTCGTGGTTCAACTGCCGGGGCCACCATGGCAGTGCGAGGTCTGGCTCTTTGACATTGAAGCAATGGAGTGGAAACTCGTGGTCGTTGATGAGCTCCATGGCTGCAAGGGACCAACGCACGGACAGATGGATGGACCGGAAGGCTGGAAACACAGCAGGCAGAAGGACCACAGGAAACTGATCCTCAATGATCTTCATGTACTGAATGCAGTCTCTCATTCTTGGTAATGTATGAGCTCTGACGGGCTTTCAGCCCCGTGTCAGGTTTATTCCCTGCACGACTGATAGTGGCCGCGCAGTGCCTCGTGCTGTGAACCCAATTTTGAACCTGCTGTTGGGTTCCCGAAGCAGGATGTCTCCATTCACATATTCTGTTGTCAAGTTCCAACAGGATTTTCATGCGTGGCGCCCTCATCGGCAATTTGGAATGAGAAGATCAAACAAGAGTTACCGGTTGACTAGTGAGTCATGTGCCCATTCTCGAGATTTTTGGAGATTATACCCTGTGGAAGAAGTCCCGCACCCCTATCCACAAGGGGTCTTTCAACGGCTGGTTTCCCACCAGCACGATAGGTGCCAACCTACACCCGACCACTGGGAGAAGAGATTTGGGTCCTGCTCTTGGAGAAGGCGGTGGCCAAGTTCTGCGGGCTTCTCAGCTGATTTCTTTGGAATGAGTTACTGTTCCCCCCCCATCATGAGCATAAACCCGGAGAATCACTACCTACTTTCAAGAGGAATCTAGTCTTCCAACTTTCAACCCCTTTATTTGGCAGAGTTTATCTTAATAGGGATGATATAAGAATGGATTCAAAATGATTCAGACGGTTTATCATCTATTAAGGGGGTTTACTACGGGATACCGTGTCAACTCTACAATTGTCTGCTTTGCGGTATGCATACTTTAGCGCGCCCTACCATTCTTGGTAGCAGATAGCCAACATGCAACCAGCAGATTCCCATCCCTGACCTGCCCAGTCTCAGATGGGAAAAAAGGCAAAAGTGCAGGACACACCCGACATTTTGGATGGTTCCCTGGGGCAAACTAGCATCATCCAACAACACACATGAATATAGAAATATCATGAAATATCTATATCTACTGTTTATCTCAATCACTATATCTATGTTACTATATCTAAATTACTATATCTATGTTACTATATCAGCCTATATTTCTATACCTGTATTGATATATATCTATATTGCTATATCTATATCGCTATATCTATATCGCTATATCTATATCACTATATCTATATTGCTATATCTATATTGCTAAGTCTATATTGCTATATCTATATTACTTTGTCTATATTACTATATCTAAATTACTATATCTATATTACTATTACTATATCTATATCTATACCTATATCAGTCTATACATATATATAATATATATATATGTAATATAATATATATATACTAACAATATCCATATAATATAGACATAGATATGGAGAAAGCACACTTAAGAACGTTTGGTTTCCTGCAGGCATGGACACCGCACATTTGCCCCGGCCGCACTGAGCCCGAGGAGCTATGCCACATTGTCCGGTGGTGGGACTGATTGGGCTTTCCAGATCTTCACGGGTTATACCAAGCGCCTCAGCTGCCGGAGATCACGCAAAACTATGAGGCTAATGGGATGATAAAAAAAAGGATTTCATGATAGGACCTCATTTTTTTATAGATTCATATCCGCTAATATTATAATACATATATCTATATCTAAAGCTTTATCTTTATCTATATCTAATATATCTATATCTGATATCTAATATCTAATTTCAATTCCAATATCTATATCTATCTATATCTATATCTATATCTACGGTAACGACATTTAAGTATGTGGAGGGCGGGCCAGACCGCGAGGCCCCGGAGGTAGTATGAAGTACCAGTTCATATATTTAAATGTAGTTACTGTATGTTTAAATGAATTGGAATCCGTATGTTTAAATGGCCGGGCGGGCCAAGGAAAACCTTCCCGGAGGTAGTCTAAAATACCTGTTCGTATATTTAAAAGTCCGTATATTTAAATGCAGTTACCGTATATCTATCTATATCTATATCTATATCTATATCTATATCTATACCTATACCTATACCTATATCTATATCTATATCTATATCTATATCTATATATAGAGATAAATATTAGCAACCTGTGAATATCTGTTAATGGGTTTGGTACGCGGCTCAGGATTGTCGCATACTGGAAACTCGATGATGATGCTTCAACCTGGCGACGATGCTTCTTGAATCGTGAGAAGCAACTGCAGAATGGGGCCAAAAATCCATTGAATAATTGGCTACCTGTCTGCAGTTCAGAATCCACGACTCAACCCCTGAGAATGCACATTACACATGTGCTGGTCCCAAGGTACGGCTGGAAGAATTCAGATGTCCATCCAAAGGGCAGTCTCTTCGGCATCCTTCAGGAGCACCTCACTAAGGGCGGTATAGCATCCTGCATCATTTCAGGCAACTCCGTGAATCAAGCGGAAGTGAAAAACTCGGGGCTGTATGTGAAGCACTACTATTCCATCCTCCAAGTGCGTGCCTTGCTTGCAGCGAATTGCGTTTGACGGTGCAACCAGTGTCCGAATCTTGGAACAGATGGCTGCGGGATTCGAAAGGGAAACAAGACAACTCTCGGAAGAGGTTGGCAATATTTACTGTAGATGGCAATAGCACATAGTATGTGAAGAATTTTGGATACTATGCAAGACTAAATGCATACAGACACAAACATGACATCACTCGCTGAAATGACGACAGTTGACACCTGAGGTGAGGAGGAGAAAGACGATGAAACCAAGATCCAACTCATCTTGCTCCGAAATCCTTGGGGTGAGCTTGAGTGGAATGGCCCTTGGAGTGATGGATGCGACCAATGGAATGCGAATCCCAAGATGAAAGGCCGGATCCATACGAACCGAAGCTCGGCTTGGGGCAGAGCGTTGACCCACAATCCTGTTTCGATGCAGGACAACCTACAGCGCTTGTCAGATCTTGTCAGAAGGGATATGACATATGATAGCTCATAGGACTATGGGTTTCCCCCTTTCACTGATCAGCGTTTGGGGCCGGAGGCTGAAGTCCACCGGATCCCGTTGATCCATGTCCACATTGGACCTCGCGCTCCGAGGAAACGATGGCATTTTCTGGATGTCCATCGAAGACTGGGCCCAGCTTTACACCAAGTTTCAGCCAGCTCAGCTGCATTGGAGATACACAAATGCTTCACCAAAACATGGAGCAAAATCTATGGTCCTCTTGATCCGTTTTGACCCATTCCAATCAACATCAATCAACATTAGTCAACTGTAAAGGATGAGTTTGATGAGTTGCTGCCCTGAGGTTATGCCCCCTTGAAGATGTTGTGCATCTCCCAGAAGAGGAGGTGAGCTCTGGGGCGGCGGCAGGGGACGCGGCAGCGTTTCTGTGAGCAGCTTCTGTCAGTGGGTTGTCCAAAAATGGTGATGTGCCCCCTTGAGATCGTTAAGCTTATCATTTGGACTGGTGATGCTTATCCGACTTACCCTCAAATTCGTTGGACTTGCACTTTGAAGGGGGGAATTTATGATACGCCATAGGACTTGTGCAAACTGACAAACCATGGTAATCTCAATTTTCAGACAAACCCACCTGAAGGGGAACTGGCAAGATGCCAGATCCATTCTTTAAAACCTTCCTGAGCCGGTCTCGTGTTTCACCCGCTCATTGGCTCCCAAAGATTTGTAGCCAATCTGGGCCTTCAAAGAGGATCGCCAGTGCCCAAGCTTGCAAAAGAAGGGATTGAATCGGTGTTGGGTGGTGGGGTTGGTTTTGCGTTTGCTTGGCATTCGAAGCAGACCCATACAATGGTGCTTGATTTGAACCATCTCCCTGTTGGGTTCACTAATGAGTATTAACATGTACTAACCATGGTAATAAATGGTAATAACTTGCGATGTATAACCCTTTAAACTATGCTTATTCCATCCATGGTTTGAATTTGCCAATTTGTTTAGGAATGGAAGTGGGGAGAACGAGCTGAGGCTTGATAGAAACAGAGGCCAACCTGAAAGCTGCCCTGGATGGCTCGGGGACCCGGGGAGCCCAGAGTTGCAGAATCAAATTCAGCATGGGTGTTGCATGGTGTTGCCTTGATTGGAGTGGACTTGGCACCTTGTCAATGCTTGAAGAACGGCTCCCATGATTCCCCTAAGCAGTTGGAACATGCGACAAGCACACGCCGTGAACATTTTCTTAGGAGCATCAGGAAGCGGATGCCAGCAGCAATCGTGGCCTCTCCAAAAGCTGCAAGTCAGACTTGGTTCCGCAAGCACGACTTGGAATTGACCCTTCAACAGTAATTTATGCACTTCTTTCCATGCTCAAAGCGTGCGCCGCGTCAAGCGCCGACGCCATGGCTGCCATGGGCTGAGCAATGCCCCAAGTTTGGCGTTCCAGGCCAGGCCGTGCCAAAGGCCCAGGGGTGCTGATGCTGCATTTTTCCTAGTGGATGGGGCTTTGATGGGCTTGGAGTAAGAGCAGGTTGGAAGCGGGTTGGAAATGAGTGGAAGAACATGAAGAATCTTACTTATAGATCTGATAGATCTTAAAATAATGTTTTCCTGATCTTTTCGATACGTAGGCGTTGAGGTGCCCCGCAGTATGCCCCTGGCCCGGGTCAACCACGTTGCCAGGCACCGTCAAAGATGGCTCCAAGGCCAGTCGAGCCGAGGTCAGGCTGCGGGGTTGGTGACCCCAAGTGGAACATGGGGCCACAGATGGCAATTCTTGTGGCTTGTGGGGTTTGACATATTAAAAAAAGAGACCATTATCCTGCTTTGTGGGTGACTTTGGAGGTGTCAGTCCTTTTGAGCTAATCCATAAATCTGTGTGATTGAGAAAGGATTTAAGAAGCATCGCTTGGATGGTTGTTCGAGATGTCTACGGCCCAACGACCCTTTGGTGCCCTTGGTTGGGTCATGCCATGGGACAGCACCGGCAAGGTCCTCACAAAGCAAATCGCGAACCTTGCGCGAGAAAAACAGCTGAAGAAGGCACAAGAGGTTTTCCAACAGTTCGAGTGACCTGGTGAAATATGGAACTGTTGGAACTGCTGGATTGGACGGAAGATGAAAGATCATGAATCAAAAAAGAAGCTTGCATTGTTCAGTAATTACCTACAGATATTAATATAATGATTCATGATATTTCATGAATTTGATCTTTCTGGAAGCATTCTGGTGTGCATTTGGGATTCGAAGATCTCTAGGATTTGACCGCAGTGCAGTGGTGCCAATCCCATGCCTCAAATTGCCGTAGTCACCGTCACCGTAGTTTGGACACGTTGAAGATGGCCGGATTCATCTTCTTTGAGCTGATTTTTCACCTTGACATCCTTGACCATACGGGGCATGGCCGGTCACCTCAACTCAGGCAAGAAGGCTTGGTGCCAAGCGTGTACACCTTCTCCAGCCTCATCAATGTCCATGTCCGCAGCGGCGATCTCTCTGGGGCGCTGAAGGTGCGGAAGGCCATGCGGAAGAAAGGCGTGCGGCCGAACGTGGGTAGCTTGGTGGAGGTAATGTGGGACTTCATGCAGCAACCGTTGGGGGATGAGTTTGACCATTTATGATAATATTGGGATATATTGGGATATATTGGGATCCTGGGTTTAGTTTATTATTTTGAGTTTGCCACATTATACAGGCCAGCTTCAATTCTGAAGGATGAGTCTGAGTTGGTTTGATCGGAGGAATCTTCACCATTCTGCTCCGCGGCTACAGTCAAGCTGGAAACATGCATCGTGCCCGAGCTTTGTTGGATGAGATGGTGCCCCGTCATTTGCTGTTTATATCTTTGTATATTCTTTGTATGTTTTTTTTTTTGGGGGGGGTTCCTAAGACAAAGGTCCCCCAAAATGGATGGTTTATATATAATTGAAGAAATCATTGAAATGGATGATTTGGGGGCACCCACAGTGTAGGAAACCTCTTTGCAGATCGGTTTCAAAGAAAAGTGGGCCCAAATCAAACGAACTGAACTCAGCTGGACAAGCAGGTTTGTGACCCACAAAGGATACCCATCATACTTCCAGCAACAAAAACATCAGCTGACGGTAGATCCCACCTTTCCTCGACTGGAGGTTGCTGAAGATATCAGGCCTGACACCAGGGCCATCAACACTTTCTTCAGAGGCTCGCAGGGAGCAGCTGTTTCCCCTGGTCATACCCATAATTCCAAGCAGTAAAGACATCATAAAACCATATCAGCTTGTTTCCCTGGCATCTTTGGATGTGGATTTCTATGGTCGATGGTGCTCGGCACCAGGGCCTTTTGTGAGACGTTTTTGATGTTGGTAGACCAACCTCCCGAACCAAAGCAGAATCGCAGGCGTCGCCCAGTTCCCCGGCAGGCTGCCTCCATCGCGGTGACGTGCCGTTGGCGCGGGAGGTCTTCGAAACCATGGAGAGCCAGTGGCACATTATCCCCGAGTTCACGAGTTTGCGCTACATGGCGCAACTTCTGAGCCAGGGCCTTCGTTTGAAAGATCTGAAAAAGTTGCTGAGGATACTTGGAACAATGGAAAATCAGGGATGGGTTGGGACGTGTTGGGACCAGCTATTACACATTATGCACGCACACAGACAATCACAGATAATAACATATGATAAATAACACACACACATACATATATATATATAATATAACATATCATATATCTATATAGATTATTATAGATGATCACATATTCACACACACAAACGCACACAATCATATACACGCACATTCATGTGTATATATATATATATATAGAGAGGGGGACGCCCCACGCCCGTGTAATTTCCATATAAATCACTATTTTTGACAAAGTCCCTATATAATGAGTTTTAAGACATGTTCTTATTGCTGCAGGTTGTATCGCATGACTTG
>Ga0126342_10004685_pt1 | contig 23492 bp, 22 predicted proteins | sample Cyp1metagenome_FD_92528 | JGI IMG/M metagenome (GOLD analysis project Ga0126342, IMG submission 92528) | Coral microbial communities from Lord Howe Island, Old Settlement Bay, Australia - Cyphastrea 1 metagenome | ecosystem: Host-associated > Invertebrates > Cnidaria > Coral ...
AAAGGTACCCCAACAGGCGCCACGCCCGCACGCAAAAGCGACGACAAGGCCACAGGCTTGAGAAGCAAACGGCCATATGTCTGTCTTGCTGTCCGTCTCCCTCTCTCTCTCTACAGTACCCCCTCCAATTAGGGGGGTCGGCGGCACCTGGGCGCTGGCCCATTCTATATATGCTCCATACACCCTAGGCCCCAATTATGTGTTCGTGTGTGTGTGTTTCTCGCTTCTTAACTGCGTTTATACAGAAATGTTTGACCAACCAATGGAAAAAAACGGTTTCGTTAGCTTGGAAGTTTCAACACAAACGTAATGACGGCGGCCATCTGCTGGCCACAAGTTTTGTAAGTCGAACATGTTTAAATCGTTCCAAAACGGTGTGTCCTTCTTACCCTCTGGCAATCACACATGGCTTTGCTGGAAAATTTCCCAATTCGTTCGATGATCTTCCCAGCTGTGAACCTTCATTTTTGATAGGAATTTTCCAGGCAGCAACCTTCGAGTTTCGGGTGCACCTGCTCCACAATGGATCGTTGTTCCAAGAAAATGGAATATAGCCTGGCATGTTGGGCCCCCAGATATAAGCAAACAATGAAACGCCCATTAACTATAGTTGTAAGTATTAAAAACCATAATTGGACTTATACGCCAACATAGCTATCTAGAGGGCCCCAGATTGTGGGATGTGGGGGCTGGTGGAAAAAAAAAACATGCAGCTCCTGGCAACATTTGACATGAATATCATTGTTGCTAACGCACCGATGAATATAAACCAACATAAATGGTGGGTGAAAGTCAATTGCAATCACTTGTTGACTTGTCTTGTTGTTTTTTCTTTTTTCAACGATCCAAAATGTTCGTGCTGAACAATCTACCCTACCACGCAGTGTTTGGAAAAGAAAAACACAATCACACTATATTCACAGTATATCTATATCACACAAAGTGCTTTAGGGGCAGTATGTTGAGAGATGGTCTGTATCTTTGGTGCAACCCACTACATCCTAGCAGTGACTCCACTGAAGAGGCCTTCAGATCGTCTCAGATCTACCCTGCGAAAAGTCTTGCTTTATCTTCGTGAATCACCTTCTCGTTGAAACACATTTATAATCATTTATATTTATCTGGGTAAATTATAATATTTCACAAACCTGAATTAAGGCCATTTTGGGATGATTCCCCTTATTAACCATGATTTCCAGTGAGGTCGCAGTGAGGTCGTTATAATTTACCCAGATTTATGTAATTCATATATCTATCTATCACCTAGTTGTAAAACTCAATTCGCAGCTGCAAACCGCTCCCCATGGGGAATATTGATGCCCCGTCAGTGGGCATCACTGCTGAAAATTAAAGATGTGACCACAAACCACATGGTCATTGGCTATATAATATATAATATATATATATATAATTTATAATATATATATATAATATATAATATATATATAATATATAATATATATATATATAATAATATATACATAACTATATATATACACAATAATATATACATATCATATATAATTATACTTCATTGTATATTATATATATATATATATATCATATATCATTATAGAATATTATTTATACATGTATCATTATATATCCATTGTATGTTCCCCATCTTGGTTAAATCCCCTATGTTTGCTCCCTCCATTCACCAAATGTTCCTATGGAATCTATGGACAATCACCATTGCTTAAATGAATTTAGTCATCATAAATCATCAAGTCAATGTTCATCAATGAATGAACCATTTTCCATAGCTATGTTCAATGACCAGAGGGTATATGTCCCAGGTATACTGCAACTCTGTCGGATTGGGCTTTTTCCGGGTCAAGTAACTGCTTCTGGAGCTGCTGTTCTAAGGCCTGCCAATCAGCCAAACATCAACCACGACGTTCCGACTGGGGTCGCTTGGCGGATATTACTAACAATTTTATGGGATAGAGATTAATGGATAGAATTGGATAGATGGGATACATAACGAACATTAGCATCATTAACCAACAATACTATACTTGGATGTGTCTGGAAATCATGTATACCCCCCTCGATTGGCTATTTAAAGTACCAGTAATGGGGAACTCATGATGACAAATCAATGGATTTAGGGGTACCCTATCTTTAGACAGAGCATATGGCAAACCCAATAAGAAGCCCAAATGAATGTGGTTCTGAAGCCGAATCGTTTTGGTTCTTTCACTTCTGGCTGGATTTCATATCATGTCGGTCAGGGCCCCACTCATCCTAGGGATTAAAATCTGAAAGGAGCCTGACGAAATCCACCTGATCTGTAAATCTGCCATAATCTGCCCACTAAATATTGGGTTGTCTCAAAAAAAGAATGAAACCCCAAGTTCATTCAACTTCTGTATTCCATGTTTGCAGACATCACGTTCCTCACAAAATGGCCGACCTGGCGCTCCACATCACAACCGTTCTGCAGCTTCTCCCTGTCAGAGTGCGGTGAGCATGACGCTAAAAATCTAGCAGAAAAGACTGGGATATAGAGATCTATCCCTGATTTTTACAGCACCAAGACACAGACATGGCTGAATTCGGCTGAATGTTATACTTCTTCTCAATCAGCAATCAAAAGTAAACACACAGCTCTTATCCTTGCGATGCTTGTGGTTCTTATCATCCCGTGTTGTTTATCCGCCATTAGGGATGAACACGTAAGAGGTACCTAACAAGTATGGACTCAGTCTCCTCAATTTGTCAGGGAAAATGCAGCATTACCAGGACCCGAACAGGCCGTTGATACCAGCTACAACATGAACCTGGTATTTGAAACCCTGTGGAATTGTACAGTTATGGCCATGGCTATTAGTTATAACTGGTTATTTCCATGGGATTATACATTCTATAAATGGTGTTTTCTTAGTACTTATAACTGGTATTTTGGGCCATAACTGTAGATATTTTGAGCTTGGACGGAGCTGGACGGTCACCGCCCGTTTTGTCGAAAAATCGCACGCGGCACCTCGAACTGGTTGGAACTGGTTGGGATCTGCAGGAATGTCATTGCATGGACCTTTGGTACTGATGCGAATTCAATGGGTATTTCTACAGTTATGGCCTAAAATACCAGTTATAAGTACTAAGAAAACACCATTTATAGAAGGTATAATCCCATAGAAATAACCAGTTATAACTAATAAATGGCCATAACTGTGGTTGGTGGTTGGAACCCCTGAAAAATGATGGAGTTCGTCAGTTGGGATATTTATTCTCAATATATGGAAAATCATAAAACATGTTCCAAACCACCGACCAGATTTGCTTGTGTTGGATCCATCCGTTTATCTACTTCCTATAAACCAACTTACCTACGGTCCACCACAAGGATCCGTCCCAAACCACACTTTTTTCAGGCCAATCTGCGTGGTCCATGTTCATGGCCAGCATCTCGTGATTCCCCCAGAGGGCATGGAATTGGAAAAAAATGATGTTAATCCAATACTATGGACATTGGGCAACTGTGCAGGTCTTTCTAAGTATAAATATATATGTATACATATATATATATAGATATACAGTATATATATATATATACATTGACATATGTTTCCGGTAGTTTTAAGTAATTATCGAAGACATGTCTAACATGTATTCACATCGAAATGGATCATCCCCAACAGGATGGATATCCAAGGTGGAACGGTCCTGGTTTAGTTCACTACAACTGTCGGCCTTATGGGGGACATATCGGACTAGTTAGATGGCGTGACGTAACATATCACAATACGGTTGGGGGCCCCACTTTGTTGGATTTCTGAGCAAAATTTCATTTATGCCATTCAAAAAGCAAAATTTGTTTTGGACCACTTATTGCCTCAATCTGCACATGTGTTTCCAGACAATAATGAAGGGATATATCTATCTGATATACGCCTCTAATCTACTGTTCATATAATTACGTAATAACTTATACATTCACATACCTGAAGTATATGATTATGTCAATACAACTAATACGTTATAGTGTAAATATAAGTCGTATGTTTGTCTGAAAATAGGGCACCCCTTTACTTTCAGTGGTTTATCATCGCCTCCGCATTCAAAATGCTTCTTTGGGAGAATACCAAATGTTCAGATAGACCCAAATATCATAGTTCTATATAGTTATTACTTCAATGTTGATGATATATCACATCGCATCTCATTACATCCCGATTTTTTTCCAAGTCTATCCCATCATTCAGTATGTTGTCCCCCAGAAAAGTTCTTGTAGATGCTTGTAGATGCTTGTAGAAGCCCAGCCATGGCTGATTTTCCCATTTTCTCCCTAGGCGCCAAAAAACCAGTTGGACCTTTAGGGGATGCAAGCGTCGAAGCGGTGAAACGAGCTGCGCAGCGAAGCCCGTTAGTCGTCGCTGCTGCATCGAACACAGGTCGACCAGGAGATAAACGGACTGCTTCGCAAGAGACATAGTCTACATCTATTTATCTGCAGCTATGTCTATGTGCAGGGAAGCATATGATTTGATCATATAAGTCGTATACAATCAAGGTTCATATACCCTCTGGTAGACTAACATAGCCGTGGAAAATCCCCATCTTTAATAGGTAAATCAACGATTTCTATGGGCCATGGCTTCAAGTTCGCAAACTGTTAAATTACCGGAGGGTAATCTACTTACTTGAAGAGTCATGGCACCTGAATGTTCTGGCTCCTCACCTGTGGAGAGCTACGTGAAAATATCCATAGAACTCGTAGAACTAGGAGTGCTTTGAAAAACAGGTCTTGAACTACATAGGAAATTGTGCCTATTATTCATTTGAATCAAAAAAAGGTGCATGTGTATGTGTATATATATATATATGCATGCACTATATAGTAAATAATATAAAACATATAATTTATAATATATATGATACATAAATAATAATATATAATGTAATACATATATATAATGTAATATATATATATAATGTAATATATATATATATATATATAAAATGTAATATATATATATATAATGTAATATATATATATATAATGTTACATATATAATGTTATATATATAATGTAATATATATATATATAATGGAATATATATAATGCAATACACACACATATATATATAATGTCATTTATATATAATATGTAACACATATTTAATGTAATATATATATATATGTATATATATATAAAATCACAGATAGATAGCCAACAACATGTTCAAAGATCTTGTGTAGTTTGTCTTTTTTAATAAAAACATAGAGCTCTGAATTGGCCAAACATGGTATCAAACAAAAAACCTATATAAATGGTTTCTAGGATACTTGCATATTTATGTATTTACATACCGAATATCTTACAATGTTTGCACATACATAGTATGCATAATTGCATGTACACTATATATATATAGCCTTGAAACTCCTTGCCTTGAAACTCCATTGAAGTCATTCTAGGTATGCAGTTGCACAGGTAAATCTATCTGTGCATCTTGAATTCACCACATTATCTACAAATATGCTTATATGATTGTATATGATTATGACTATATAAGATGGCCAACAATATATTCAATATGCCCATATATATATATATATGTATGATATATATATATGTATATAATTACACATAATATGTTTAGCTTCACCGTGGGTGTTTTTCTGCGAATCGCCGTTTGGACTTTGGTCGAGACGTAACGTTTCTCTACAGGCAGCCGTTGCATTCTGCAGGCTGCGGGTGGAACTGATCCGCCATCGTCATCCGCCAGGCCTCAGTGCGCACCTGGTTCCAGCTGTGAAATGGCCATGGCTATTAGTGAACTAACTGGTTATAAACCTATGGGATAAAATACATGACCTATAAATGGGGTTTTCTGAGTACTTATAACTGGTATTTTGGGCCATAACTGTAGGATTTAATTCTTCAATGGTTGGGTTTAAGGGAAAATCTCACCAAATCCAGGTATAAATCGTGCAGATTTTCCCTTGATTTTACCACTTCTGTCAACCGAAGTATGTGTAATCTTTGTCCCATTTTTGTTGGTTAGATCCTCAGCCATAGACGTTCGATTCGCTGAATGGGGCTTCTTACAAACAATCGATCGTATAATCATTCAGAAATCAAGCAACACCTTCAGCAAATGAGGCACGAAGAGATACCCATTTACTGTCACTTCAGGCATCATGTTCATCTGGAAGGTCTGTTGCACCATCACAGGTCAACATCCGCAAAAGGTGATCCTGTGACCCTTCACAACGTTGGGAAATCATTCATCGACACTGCAGAATTAGCACGTTGCCATGGCAAGGATTACAAGAATGAAGACAGTCCATGGAAAATCGCACTTGTCCATACTATGATTATATGTATATGATATTATATATATATATATGATATTGTAATATATTGTATATATATATAATATGCACATATATGCACTATCTATATGTATAAAAATCCTCATAATTCAGCACTTCATATCTATCCTGTTTTAGTGCGAAACCCGTCAAAATCATCGAACTAAATAGCCCGTATGTTCCATACGCTAAATTACCAGCAGGTACCCTCTAGTAAGGTGAGGGTTTTTTCACGGTACCCTCTGGTAAACTAACATAGCTATTGAAAATGGCCAGAAAGGTCGTTGATTTACCCATTCAACTGCATTAAACATGGTGATTTTCCATATAGTTATATATGTATGTTTACCAGAGGAAAAAATCATTGATCAATTGGGGAATTGCTTATCGTTGCCTTAAAAAAAAACGGCAACGCGCCATTTCCCCCGGTTGACGTCCCCCGGTCCTGAATCGGGGTGGTAAGGTTGGACCGACGGCCTAGGGATCCAGCCGGCTGGTTGGTGGTTGAGCCACCCCTCTGAAAAATGATGGAGTCACTTGGGGTTGAACAGGAGAAACTATACATTTACCATGTGTTTTTTAGTGAAAATTGAATGGCCAATCTTCGATACCATAAAAGAAAAATGAAAATTCTTAGCTGGTGAACATTCAGATAATCCCATTGATACCAAAAGACTAGTTAGGATTGAACTACCCATCCAGTTGATTGACCTAGACATATCACAAAAAAATATCCAATGTTGGGCAACTGGCAGCTATAGCAACCTCAAGACTTGACCTGATGGATGGGATTACAACATGTTGAAACATCCTTGATTTAAGGACGCCCAGAATGGAGAGTATCGAAGGAGAATCAAAGTAAACATAAATATGTATATATACATATATATATATATACATATATATATACATATATATATATATGTGGACGATTTGGTCGCCAAAGTAGATGATCATGTTCAAGCTTGCTGGACATCAGCTAACAGTTGTGGCGGCTGCACCGTGCTTGTAGCGACAGCTTTCTTCGAAAAATACCACATCATACCATATCATTGTTATCCAACTGTGTGCTTCATAGCTACCCTCTGGTAATTTAACATAGCTATTGAAAATGACCATTTATAGTGGATTTTCCCATTGAAAATGGTGATTTTCCATAGCTATGTTAAATTACCAGAGGGTAATGTCTGGGTGTGCCCAATAACTAATCATGTCTGGGTGTGAAATTTATCCAACATCACAACCTGGGGCCATGGACAACAGCTGAAGAACACCCGTGGCTACCATGGAATTTTCGATCTGAGTGCTGGTTGAACATTTGAATTCACTATGGAGAAATATATGGTCACTTGGGGATCAAAGAATTGGCAGGGATGGAACATGACGCAAAGAATGTGACCGTTTCACCATTCTTTCACTTATGACTTTCACTTTCGCGATTTGGCTCCCCAGCGATGAAACGCAGCAACGGAATCTGGGAGCAAAAAGCATGAAGACCAGAGCTAAAGCCTTTCACGGTCTCAGAGATGGATTTTTTCACCACAGGGAGTTGACATGATTTACCATATGGGTCGTTCCATTTACCCCAAGTGGATGGTTTATAATGGAAAATCCATCTATAAATAGATGATTTGGGGGTACCTCTATTTTAGGAAACCTCCATATGTACCCTTTCGTGATTTAAGATAAAACAATGAGAATAACCATTGTTAAACGAGGTAATTCATCAATGGACCATGTTCCATAGCTGTGTTAAATTATCGAGTAACAGGGTTTCAAAGCGTTTATCAACCTTTGACAAACCTAGAAACAGAATCAAATATACCAAACGAAGCATGGGGAAACGGGATTCTCGACCCACTTAGAAAGAGCAATTACCTAGTCACAACAAAGGTTGTATATAATTCAATCATCATAACCATGGAGGGTTTGAAATGATAAAGATTTAACTATCAATGGAGTTTCCCAATACAGTAATTGGATGGTTTCTAGGTTATGCAAAATCCGTGTGAACCACGCATCCCAAAATTAATCATCAATAACCAACAAGGGGGATTGAAGCATCAACATCAGAACCCGGAGCTTCAAAAGGCTCCCAACTGGCCAAAATGGAGCTGTTGTATGGTGCTGAGGTGCACCGTGGAGGGGGCGAGATAGGTTTCTCCTACCTGTGGTTGGAAGGAGATCAATGAATCAAGCGCAGATTGTAAGCGCGGATAACATGTGGCACGCATGAAATTGGCGCTCCAATACAGTAAATGGTCCGTAAGCCTTCAAACTTAGAACTCAAATATTCTGAACTGATTGTACCTATGAGTATACACATTACATAACACATATATATATATATACACATGCACTTCCGTGATCTTACATTTATATGCAAGGATGTGACTTCAAGCGTGTGACTTCAGGCATGCATAACATACATAAGAAATATGTATAATATAGATATATACCGCATATATTACATATATAAAATGTACTGTACACATATAATATACATATAATATACATAAAATATACATATAATATCATAAAATATACTTATATCATACATACATAATACATATATAATACATTAATAGATAATACATATATATAATACATTCATAAATACTGCAAATCATGTATATATATATATATATTATAAATACACTATGTTATATATGTATAATACATAGTATATATATATATGTAAAATGTAACATGATAAGTATATGTAATGAATATATATATATATATATATATATATATATATTATATATACACATACACGATGTATTACATAAATATGTAATAAATACATAATACATGTATCTATATATATAAATACACCTCTATATATAAATCTAATTATGTGCATTATACAGGGGATCAATCAAGCCAGCCATCCACTTCCCTTTTGGGCCTCCAAAATGCCCAAAGAAAGGCATAGACCTGCAGAAGTGTCAGAAGTGGATCAGTCGTATTTTGGCTTCCCGGGTTTCCTCATTCAAACAGCTTCAGAAAGCTTAAGAAATACTTCAGCATCTGTTCAGAAGTCCGGTCCATGCAACTGTCATAAATCCATATAGATCCTATACTTCAAGCTGATCAGCGACCAGATTCAACACCAAACGGTTAAGCGTCAATCAGATACCAGCTATGTCATCTCAGCCCACGAAGAACCGAACAGGAGGTGAATAGAAAAACCTGTTTGAAAAAATCCACCAACCAAGTAGCTCTCTTTTACAATGTGGGAAATCCAATAATATATATATATACCATCTTGTTATTTAATATAGCTATAGACAATCACCATTTTTAATAGGTAAACCCTCTATAAATGGGCCATTTCCCATGGCTATGTTAAATAGCCAGAGGGTATATATATATACATAAACCTGCCATTCGGGGATGACTGGTTCCACCTACTTGTGGTGATAAAAAGGATGGTCTATTGATAAGAATGGAGTTTTAACCACATTACAGTCACATTACAGAGAAACAAGGTCCAGCGGACTTCATTGGCAATTAAAAAGCTACCATACATACATATATATATATTTGCTTGGTGGTTTCAACCCCTCAGAAAAATGATGGAGTTCGTCAGTTGGGATGATTATATATTCCCAATATGATGGGAAAGTCAATCCAAATTCCATGGTTCCAGTCACCACCAACCAGTGATTATTAACCATCATTAACCATCATTAACCATCATTAACCACCATTAACCATCATTAACCATCATTAACCATCATTACCCCATACTAAATGCAGGTTTTTTTGTTCACTTTACATCTCCTCGCGATGATCGCTGTTCATCTCCGCGGTGATGGAAATCCGGAAATTCCCCATGGATTTTCCATGGGCCATGCGGCCATGTACCGGAGGGTGTATATATATATGAATAGCCGGCCTGGTAAACACACAAAAAAGTTCCGAACTGGAAAATCACCTTTTTTCATAGGTAAATCATCTCAAACATATCTATAAATGGTCCATGTTCGCTATGTTAGATTACCGGAGGGTAGTCTTTTTACACAAGTCTGCAGCTCAAGTAGTAGCAATTCCCATATTGGTTTGCTTGAAAATAGGGCATCCATCAGTATCCAATAACTCAGTGATGTGTTGTTTCTTAGTTGTTCGTTGCTTTCCAACTCGAACACGAGTTCTGAGGTATACCATACTGTGGATGAAATAAATCCTGCACCAGTTGATATATGGTTTATCCTCTTATAATCCCATTATTTACAGTGTTTCATAGTCAGCTAACGTTTGCCAACTGGTGCAGGATTTCGCAACCATCCACTGACCATCCACTGACCATCCACTGTATTTCTTGGTGAAATCCCTAAGTATCATGGTGAACTCCCGGTGCCAAACATCCCAATATCCGATGGCATAGTTCAAACATATAAACTCCACTACATAGAAGGAATTTATTCAGGAATTCTTCATGTTCACTCAGAAATATTTTCCATATAGTTCCTTCATATTCCTTAGATATCATGTTCACTCATACATGTTTCATGAATATTTTCCAATTTTCAGGATAGAAATCATGTTAGTTCCAGATCTATTTTCACGAAAGATCCAAGCCCACCAGGGCTCACCATGGCTCACCATGGCTCATCGGCTCGCCTCCAGCAGCAGTCATCGCGCCCTTGTTGCCCAGCCAGTCATTCCTGGCATTTTTTCACCCTTTTTTGACCATTTATAGAGGAAATCACCATCTTTAATAGGTAAATCATCTATAATATCTATAAATGGTCCATGTAAATTATGACACTCATGCCAGGAATTATGACATTTATGACATTTATATACATTTATATTACACTTAAATGAATACCTGGCATGTAAATAATGATAAATTCATGACATCTATTGGACATGACATTCATGACATTTCACTTGCAAGACTTGGATGTGTCTGAAAATAAGGGATTTACACAGATTTATCTCCATCAATTGGCCTCTCCGGAAGGGAATATGATGATAAACCATTGGGACCAGATTTCAGGCTACCCATGGCTATCCTATTTTCAAAGCCATCGAAGTCACATTACATGGCACCATGGTCAAGTTACATGGCACCTATGGATGGAATGTGCTGTAGAAACTTTGGGATGGTGAGTGGAGATCCATGCGTGTACATATAAATAAATCTACATTAATATAGTTTGTACATAATATATATATATACCCTCTGGTTATTTTAGATAGCTATGGACAAAATGACCATTTACATATGATTTTCCCAGCTAGAAACCTCCATATAATGGATTTTCCATAGTTATGTTAGTTTACCAGAGGGTGCCATGGATTTTTTTGAAACAATGATGCCAACGTTTGTGCAATTCCGCAACAGGAGCATCATCTTCCAAGAGACAAAGGTTGGATGGATTATAATGGGGATATAATAGTGGGGATAATATAGGGATAATATGGGATATATCTATGGGATAATATCTATATATAGATGGATATAATATGGATATTATCCCTATATTATCCCATTATAGATAAAATATGGATATAATCCAAACTAGTGGGGATAATATAGGGATAATATGGGATATATTACCATCTATAGATCTACCATTGGATTCCATGGCCCATTTAGTTCGATGATTTACTTCTTGTTTCCATCGTGATTTTTCATAGCAAACGGTTGAATGAACGGGTACAGGTTAGGAAACAACTTGAATCGTGGTGCCGCCTACTGCCTCACTATGGTGATGAACGCACTATCCAGCAGAAGCATATGCTCTTTCTACCAATGCCACTCTACACCAAGATCAGGTCATGCCCCAGTTCGTCAGCTAAGTTGGTTGATAACTATTACAATACAGCTAGGCTGCTAGTGGTGAAGAACTACCTATACGTAGTTAGATGATCTTATTAAACTGACAAACATCAAATAATGCTTTGGGGGGCACCACCTTGCATAGCAATCATCTTTCCATGGTTGTGGGTCAAAACCTGTTTACCTTACACCAACATGGCTGGTAAATGGATGTTCACCACCCCAAATCTGGCGTTATAGGTTTGGATCCATCCCCCTCCCGGATACCCTCCTGTCAACATCTGTCAACTAATCTGATTGGTGGTTTTTCGCCACCCCTCTGAAAAATATGAGTTCGTCAAATGGGAGTATGATTTCCAACTGAATGGAAAAATTGTCCAAAACATTCCAAAACCACCAAGTTGATTGACATATTCCATTGATATTCCAGAAAATATTCCATTTACTATATAGATATATCTACCATAAAGTACTATTGATCTGAAAAAAGAACGCTTATTTGTAGATCATGCTCTGCGGGAAACCGGGAAACCATCGTTATCCGGTCCACGGTCATCATCCAACAGGGAACGAGTCGGAAAATGACAGGGCCTGGTCGCTAGGATCAAGCGCTTCTCTTCAACACCCCATTGGTGCCAAATGCCACCTGAGATGTCCGGATCCAAAGAAACGGAAAGCGACCGTTGATGATTTGCTAAAGCTTTCTGGGAAGCTATAACTGTGTAACTTTTCAGTTGATTTACGAGTAATGGATCTACTGTATCTGAACATACTGTAGTTTTTATATCCTACATTTTGTAGGCCCAAAGGTCACTCCTGTGGGCCATTGTGATCCATTTTGCACGGACTGCCTGCAAGACCAGCAAGCGGGATCCAACAAAAACATGAGCCGGATGAGCTTTCACAATGATAGCTATATCACGCCATATCTATAGGCTAACTCCACTAGGGTTGCTAGATGTTTACAGCTCGCTGTATCTTGCCGACATTCAACTCCCTCCTTGGATGTGCATTCCTGAAATTGGGGTAGTGGGTAATATCCAGGCATTGTACCACAGCTGCGGGATATACCCCTGTTATGGCTTATCAATATCACCAATAACTATGTTACTATGTAGAATATATTAGAATATGCTTATAGTTATTGCCACTTGATTGTGCTTATATATGCCACAAAGTGGGCCCCTATATAGCTTGGTTGGTTTATAACTCCAATAACTCACTTAACGCTGCTGATTCCGCCGAGAGTTGCCGAGAGTGGGATAGTCATGGAATCTCCATGGGAATCCAAACATGATGGGTTTATAAACGTCTATGAACATATGTACCAGATATGTATAACATATATATATATATATATATATATTTGTAGGGGACTCTATGATATCTCCATGCGAGCAGGTTTGAGGCCATTTCTCTCACGATCATGCAGTTATGGCCATCAGCAGTTACAAATGGACATATAACTCAGCTTCTTTTTTCGTGGAAAAAAACCTAAACAACTGGTTGGTGGTTTTTTCACCATCTTGAAAAATATGAGTTCGTCAATGGGAAGGATGACATCCCATATGAAATGGAATCCATAAAACATGTTCCAAACCACCAACCAGTGTATATATAAATATTAACATATATTAACCAACAATAGCAGTTATAAAACATCTTCCAGTCACCACCAACCATCAAAAAAGTCACCAGGTGTTTCTGAGCTGCCAGGCTATTGGCCACAAAGTCCACCTTGTAGCTACCGCTCTTCAGGCCTCCTCTGATCACGGCCTGCGAAAAGAAAACGACAAAATCTGTGCTGACCATAGGATAGAAAACATGTATCCAGGTGAAATCTATGGAAAAAAAAACATAGGAATTGGCAGTTTCTGTTGCTGAAACAATGTTGGTCTTACTGATTACAACGTTGCTTGAGTTGCTTAAAAATTCACTCATATGAAAAACTGTTGGGTTTAGGTATTATCATGTATTATCTATATAGTTCACACCAGGTTATTGTAAAGTTGTTAGTGGTCAACTAGGAAACAAACACTTGTGTCGCTGATGCTCTACCAATTCTCAGTGAAAAATCAGTGAAATCCTAACTGACTTTGGAAAAAAAGCCGTGGGGGTTGAATCCACATTGTTGTTCCGTACTTAGCTCTGGTAATTTGTTACATAGCTATGGAAAATGGCTGATTTATAGATGGTTTACCTATTCAAGCGGAAGTTTTCCAAAGCTATATGTTAGTTTACCAAAGGGCACCTCATCTTAACTCCACTCGTTCTGTTCCGAGTAGGATTCAAAAAAAGCAACTTTTAATAATCAACAGTCCGCAGCTTTCTATTTTCATGGTTGTCCCATCCACCCGACTAAGGCCGCAACCCATAGGTTTCGCACATGTGGAGCAACTGGAGTTCTGTGCCAGACCTGGAGACGTTCAAAAATCTGGGTTTCATGGGCTTTGGTCTGGATATCTATCGCTATTTCTTGATACGTAAAACATGTGATACAATCGTAGATTGTATCATTTATAGTATCATTTGTAGTATCTCTAATTGTAGTTTTAATATGGGGATGTGTTGATCTAAATGGGGGACCATCGTCAATGATGGGGACAAACGTCCAGCAGTAGGAGCTAGTTTAGTGCGAACAATGGGGTACCAGGTTTTGACCCGCATCCAAAGGTTGTAGGGGGGAGTTTACCCCTGTGTACCAATAAGTCGAATAAAAAGACAACATATCAGGGCCCCTGTTCAAAAACAACCCCAAAAAATTGGGATCTATCATGTTCAGACATGGGCGTGGTTCGTAATCAATGTCATAATGGGATAATGGCTAGGGCCGGATGGTCATCCGCTTGGAACAGATGCTTGGGGTGTTCAAATTTCAAAACTTTAGCCACCAAATGACTCCACCTGCAGCTTTCACTTCAGGGACTCAACTGGTGTCAGTTTGGGGGATACCCTCTTGTAAACTAACATAACTATGGAAAATCACCGTTTTTAATGGGTAAATTCACCATAAATGGCCATTTTCCATAGCTATGTTAGTTTACCAGAGGGTATGTTTCCCTTTCTTCCAAAGGACTCAGCGATTGATTGAACCACAAATAGTCTACTGAGACAGCTTGAGAGGACTTGCTCGAATTTGCTCCACAATTGAGAGGGGAATTCTAGCCCACCTGAAAAAATGTGACAATTAAATTGGGCATTGTCTTCTCCACTGAGTAAGTATGAAGTTGAACAGTGAAACCTGTTGCAATGGAAGTGCAGTTTGGTCGTCTTTTCTATCATCTATTTTTTTTGTTTAATTACATAACATTACCTGGTTGGTGGTTTCAACCCCTCTGAAAAATATGAAAGTCAGTTGGGATGATTATTACCAACATATGGAAAAAATCAATGTTCCAAACCACCAACCAGTTACATGTATTATGTTTAGGTCTTGCTGAGTCTTGCTGGTCGAATCCCAAAATCTCTGCGGGTCAACCACCATGTTCCATGTATTTCTATATGTATAAATTACGATTAACCACCCCATGTCTTTACTTTTTGTTTGCTAAAAAAACATGTAAAAACCACAAGGTGGTGCCCCCCACATAGTAACGAGTTCGATATATCTATCTATATATTTATCTATCTATCTATCTATCTATCAATCTATCTATCTACCTAACTACCATAAACCAAACGCTATGTTTGTTGGGTCAATTATAACCCCCATGAATACTATAGTTACAAGTATCATAAACCCTAGTTGTTGGAGTTATGAATCACCTTTGCCAAAAACCATAGTTACTACATATATGAGATACCTACCATAAATCATAAATCCAACAGTTCAATTGGAGTTCCGATTCCACAGGTTGTTTTCACAACCTGTGGGTCACCGTCCTCCTAAATTCTCGTCGCCCCAACAAGCGGCACCTGCCAGTAGGGCAGCACCTCTGGTGACAGCCATGTGTTGATCCTCGCGACGACGACTCATCGGGGGTGAAATTTCTTTCATGGGGATTTCAATGCAGAATCAGCATATTCATGATTATATGATGATGAAAAATATAGTCATGATTAATACATATATGTTTTTCATCATCATACATGAGATATCATACATGAATGTGCTATAAACCAGCATGTGATGAAAACAATGAATAGTGATATTTTATATGATGGTGATCAGCATGAATCATACCTGATTATCACCATGAGATTTATTCTTTTCTGAAATAATGAATCAGTCCAGATTGATGTCTCATTGATACTTAGTGAAACAGCTATTTCATTGTGTTTTTTTTGAGGCAAAACCTATTGATACTTAGTTTTCTGAAATGATGCATTTCTGTAGCTATGTCATATTCATACCAGTATTTATATATATATATATACTTGTATCATCGAATAACTATTAGTGATATACATATGGTATATTGGTACTGATACTGATCAATATAATACTGATACCGATATTACCGATACTGGTGAAATACTGTATTTATGGGTATAATGCTGATATATATATATACCGATAGTGAAATACTGATACTGATTCAGATACAGGTATACTACTGCAAAATCAGGCTGGTGGACTTCAAATAGGGAGTTGGTGAATTTATCTGACATTAATTGACTACTGCATGTATCATGGATGTGGTGAAGCCACGAATACACTATCCTGGATACTACTGTAAATGTATGGTAAAAAAAACACATAAGAACTATCTCCAAAAGGTAGGTTTATTGTAGTATTGTTATGTGCTCCACATTAATGGTAGAATTGAATATGGACTTGGTGAATGTAGTGTTTGTAATGGATTTGTCGGACGTCGTGACTCAACGAGTTTTTTTTTAAATCTTCTGACTAGAATTGACTATATGCAGCAATCATTCACATAGATTCATTAAAGAGCCTTGGGTTACTCCTGAAAGGGCTACTCCTAAAAGTTGCTATCATTTCAAAAAACCTCAAACATTCTCAAAACATCCAAACAACTATAAAACATACCAAACAAAACAACTAAAACAAACAAAAATGAAAAACAAACTCACAACTTGCAAAAAAAACAAACAAACGATACACAATCCAAACATGTTTCAAACAAAATCAACTGGTTCCAAACAAACCCAAGAAGTTCATAGAAGTTTCACATAAAAAAAAAAAAAAACGGTAAAACTAATACCAAAAACAATCTAAAATTAATGTTATATATATATATTTAAATAGTATCAATGAACAATATTGGAATGAAATTGAACTGTTTGGAATGAAATGGATGTGTTTGGAATTAAAATGATTGAACATGTTTTTTTTTTGACTAGGAATGTTCCCATAGGGAATGTCCCCCTCCGTAGACAAAACAGATGTAAGCGAAAAAAAACAAGTAAAACATACGTTCGGAAGAAACCAACACACATCGATATACAACAACATCCCATATGCTCCATGGCATATCTACTAGCATTCATCCCAAAAAGGGTTCCGTTATGTAGGTAAACACAAAACACATAGAGCCAATGGACTATCAGAAGTTGACCCATAGCGGCGGTGGTACCCACAGTCACGTTCTGCTTGTTACTCGTTTCAGTATCACTTACAACTCATTACAACTCCAGTTATTAAAAAATAACAACGATAAGCCGTAATTCCTAATTAACACATGTTACAAGTTATAAACCAACGCGGCTGATTCAGAGGGGGCACCACCTTAGAACAAGTACTGAATAAACTTTGGATGAACAATTGCAGCGGAAAATGACGTGACCCGTGACCAGCCACGTTAGAAAGGTGGTGCCCCAGGTCGTTCGCTCAGTCGCTTGACAAATAGAATCACTTTTCTTGAGGGATATGAAATAACATGAAATAACTATAGTTCGAGCAACAAAGTTTGGGGGATAAAAGCAAAAACATTGCTTTCTGTTTTTTGTTAAAACATGGGGTAAGATGAAGCAACAAACTTAACGTTTGGGGGAACCACATTGTGTACATCTGTGTTCAACCCCCAAAAACAAATGATCCAAGTTGCGGGCCAAAAGGTTAGGAACCCTCCCATAAACTAACATAGATATGGAAAACCCATCATTCATGAATTTCAAACGGAAGTTTCCATGGGTTTTCTATGGTTTTCTACATCTACGTTAGTTGACCCTAGGCTAAACCATGGGTTTTAATCGTGCAGAACCACGGAAGTTGGATCCAGCGAACCACCCCTGCGCTGCGGCACCTTTGACCCGACCTTGGCAGGGAGTGGATCCCCTGGGGAACCCTCTGCCGAGCGGAACAGTGGTGATGGAACCAATGGCTATAGCGGCTACCAGAGGCTATGGAACCAAAGTTATCTATGATGTCTATGATGTCTATGATGTCTATGATGTCTATTTCACCAAAGTTCGGTGGTTTCAGAGGCCATGAGGTCTATGAATTGCATTTTTGTTCAACCGAATCCTCTGGCTACATGAGGGTCTGGTGCACAAAGATTGTAGCTTCGCAATTTCGCAAGCGTCTTTTCAACGTTTGTACATAAAGATTTTGTCACATACAAATAGAGATGACTATAGTGGAATACAGTAGAAATACCCTCTGGTAATTTGTTACATAGCTATTGAAAATGGCCCAGTCGAAATAGTGGATTTACCCATTAGAAATAGTGGATTTTTCCATAGCTATGTTAGTTTACCAGAGGGTACCTCATCCCATGAAACATGGTGATTTTCCATAGCTATGTTAGTTTACCAGAGGGTACACATTCTGGAATGGTGAACCATCCGCTGCAAACATCCTGCAGTACCTCCGAAATTTCCCATGGTCCCTGAGAGCAGGTCTCTTCGATGTAGATCTGACTTTCACCTCCGGAGTGTTCCATGCAGAGATGCGACCGTCAAACGATTGTACAATGTGCGGCCCCCGGCCACGATAGCGTTCAGTTGGTGCCAATAACTCCAATAACTATATGGTTTATGGTACTTATTACTATAGTTACTGGGGCTTATACATCTACTATCATCTACTTATAACTGGGCCTCACATTGTAGCTATTTGGAGGTGATACATCAATGATCTGGGCAAAGCTCAATGAATTTTCTGATGCATTCGTGGTGACTTCCCTGAATCACATGTCGATTCTCCTTGAGAACAAAAACAAACCGACATGTGACATACCTACAAGGTTGCCCCCTAGTTATAAGATGTTATAAGTTTGTTCAATAAACCATCTAACTATGGCTAGTATCACCGTAAACCCTAGTGAAGCTAGTTGTACCTGTTAGCTTATCGACTTCAGACTTGTTTTATCGGCAGTCCACATCAATCCACACAGCTCAGTTGGTCATCTCTACCCTAGTCATGTGGTAATGATTCATAACCAGGATATACATATACCCCAAGTAACTATGGTTAATAACTCCAATAACTATATGGTTTATGGTACTTATAACTAACTATGGCTACTGGCGCTTACAAACCAACTTATAACTGGGGGGGGGCTCACATTGCAGGATATAGAGATATCCCAAATATATGCCGGTTGAACATGAAAACAACATGAAATTGCACCAAGCAGTGAATGCAGGGGATGTAATTTAAGTCCCCTCTAGGGAAAGTTCTGCAGTGGCACCTTCCCCTGGCAGCTTCAGCTTTCCAAACCTCAGTGATGGACGATGTTGGGAAATCCACAGTTTTGAGATCATTGAATGGCAAAAAATCGTGAAATCAAAACCAATACCAATCATAAATCATTGGATTTCCGTAGGTCTGTTTTTGCTGCTACTTGAGTTGATTGCCATTTTGCTGCTGCCAAAATGTGTTCACGTTTCTACCACCATTCTCTTGCCAGAAATTGTGAGTTGATTGAGGCTTGGGCACAAATGCCGGAAAGCATGTGAACCTTCTTAGTACAAGGGTAGCCAAGTTGATTTATAACTGACTATAGTAAAACCAATTCGGCTTTGTGGCAATGAAAAGACAACAGTTAGAGGATTTTGGAGGCCGGTTGTTAACCAACCTAGCTACAGTATGCTACAGTTATATAATTATATGGGTCACCACCTTGTACCCCGGTAGCATCAACCTCTTGCCAACCATCCAGGCTGGCACTTTGAATTGAGCAACCCATCTAATCAGTGAATTCACTATTGCCGAGTTTGATGTAGTGTCACACATTTAGGATCACATAAGAAAAGGTATGAATTTCTCTGATATGGTGTACCCCCAAACTCCGTGATGATTCATCATGTCCCATCAAAAATACCATGAAACAAAATGAAAAAAGGTGTTAGTTATGTGTCAATCCCCGTGTTCAGTCACACCCACAAACAAAATTCATATGGAATCTCTTGGCCATATCAGGCCATATCCCATGAAAATCCATGAAATATCACGGTTTACCCATGTGATGCACCTCCTATGGACATCTCAAACGCCCAAGCAACGCTTCTGCATCGTAGGGATTCGTGATGTCCGAGGCGTCCGTGTCGATCCTGGCCATCAACGGCTTAATAACCCATAGGATCCATGGTGCTGGTATCTATGCTAACATGACTGGGGTATATTGATGGTAAATGTATGTAAATGTTACCATATATAGCAGCACCATGGATCCGTCATGGGTAAGATGTTATAGCTGGTTGGTGGTTGACCTAGCCCTCTGAAAAATGATGGAGTCAGTTCGTCAGTTGGGATGATGACATTCCCAACTGAATGGAAAGTCATAAAATTCCATGGTTCCAAACCACCAACCAGTATAAGTTGGCGATAGGGTACACATGGCTATCATTTCTTGTAATCACCAACCTGACTTGAGGCGGAATGTGGATTCCCGATTCGTACATTCGAAAATGTGAGGCCTTGGAGAATGTTCGAACATATCCCAATCAAAAGGGGTTATACTTGGTGGTTCACCCCAGTTGGCAAGTAGATTATAACCTTAAATGATAAATGGTTGCAATTGTAATTAATTAAGTAGAGAGCGTCAGGGGTACGGGTTAGTTCAGCTATATCGGGGGGTTCTTATCTACTGGGGTCAAGCACCAAGTAGCACCCATCTACTCCCAGATTGATGTTACCATGACTGAGTCGCCAGCGTCCCTTAAAGAACACATTTCGTAATCAGAAATCAAGCGGGTATAGGTCCTGGGGCACCAATGGTCCCACCATGGTTTTTAGGTTGTTTATAGACATGTTTGCCTGTCTGAAAATAGGATACTCCCCGAATCCCATGGGTGAATACATCCTTTTCCCTGTCAACATTGCCAAAATTTTGGGGCAACTGCCCACACTTATAATAGATGATTTACCAGAAATAACGACTGGAGCTGAAAAAAACCCATGGACCCTGGCTGAAAAACCTGGGATCTCCGGAGAAAGGGTAAATTCCTGGCAACAGTTTCAGCAAACCTTTGGGAACCACTGAAAAAGGAGAACACTGACTAACCACCCGAAAAAAAAATCATACAATGTGAGGCCCCCAAGATAGCTAAGTTGGTTTATAACTCCAATAACTATGGTTTATGGTACTTATTACTATAGTTACTGGGGCTTATAAATCTACTTTTAACTGGGGGGCCTCACGTTGTACCTCATCACAGAAATACCCCCAAATCAAGAGAGACAAGTAATACGCTGCGGCGAAAAACAACTCAAAGTCCTCAAACACATAAAAACAAACCAAACGTTCACCGTGAGCGGTGGCCCACCTCTCCCATCCCTGACTGGTGGATCGATGGAAAGTGAAGTTGTCAGTAAACCTGGGCCGATTTCCGTCGGAAACCATGCGGTGTTCCATGTCTTTTTCCCACTATGAAAAGGGAGAAACTACATGGAAACTGAAACTGTCCCCTCATCCAGTGTGTCCATTTGCACCACAGTTTTGAGATCTTGGATATGGCCAAGCATCAAACCTGGGAAAAAAAAAACGATAGAATCGCTGGAAGTGGAAGAAATTGCTGGTGTTGCCTTTTTATTGCTTCATTTTCCCTTTTTCGTCGGTTTCCCAGAACTGCTTGCTCTGTTTTCCCCTGAGTGTTGCCTCAGCAAAAACATCGACCAACCCTATTTGGGAGTATAGTTGGGGCTGTAAATATGTATATGTATATATGTTATGGTGATAAAACCTCATAAGCTGGGATACAACTACAATAACTATCGTTATAATATATCCACTTCGTTGATGAAAAATGGCTATAGTAATGGCTAATAAATACTTGGAACGGTTAACAACTCTGGTGATAATGGATATAAACATAGTTATTAATCATTCCAAGCAATTCTTATTAATTACTGTATGTTTCAGGTTCATAACTTGGTTATATCATGTTATGTCCACTTGTAAGTCTGGGTAAACTCTGATAATTCACATTAACTATATGTACTGTAACTTATAATGTGGTTCTGTAGAATCTAATCATTCACATTATGTAATTGGAGAATATTGGAAGTGTCCTAAAATGGGGGTACCCCCAAATCATCCAAGTCATGAGACCATTTGAGTATTGTCCATGGTGACGGGGGATCCCATGCTGGGCCACCGAACATTGACACGGAGATAAGGCCGCAAGGTACCAGGGAGTCGGCATCGCCAGCTGGCCATGGTGACTAGTCACGTCATGCTGACCGACTGACGATCATCCCTTATGGAATCCTTATGGGTCGTAAACTGACACTCTGGTGGCGAACTACCCAGGAATCGTAAGTGGATTATAAGCCCAGTAGCGGGATAAGTAGGATTAATCCACCTACTAAAAGTAGGGTTAATCCAGCCACTTACTAAGTGGGATTAGCCACCAAGTAGATATTCATCTTGGTGTGTTTCGAACTTGGGTGGTACCAGAATAGCCCCTTCCAATTTCTGAATTTATAAGTGTTGATTGATGTTACTTGCTGATAAACAAACACTTAGAATGGTCATGAACGGTCCAAATTGAGAGCTGGTTGGTGGTTTCAACTCTCTGACAAATATGAAAGTCAGTTGGGATGATGACATTCCCAATATATGGAAAGTCATAAAATTCCATGGTTCCAAACCACCAACCAGAGAGATAACATGAGATAACCCCATTTTGACAAACCTCCAGCGCCGACAAGCCCTGCCTTCGATCATGTCCAAGAAAGTGGTGTCATTGCCACGGCGCAACCTGCAGAACCAGCAGGGCATGGATCCCGGATAGCCCTTCTCGGTTGACGGATCCCATGATGGGCTGGGGTTACCCGGCCGGAAACATAGAGTTTAAGCGAACTGGAAGCCATGGCCCAGTCGAAATAGTTGATTATCCCCATCTGGTGCACTCCGGAGAGTCCTGTCCTGGGAAAATATCGTGATTAATTTTTGGGGTCCTGACCTTTTTAAGATTAAAATCCTGGTGCTTGACCTTACTTGCCGGAATTTATAGT
>Ga0126342_10004686_pt1 | contig 23489 bp, 26 predicted proteins | sample Cyp1metagenome_FD_92528 | JGI IMG/M metagenome (GOLD analysis project Ga0126342, IMG submission 92528) | Coral microbial communities from Lord Howe Island, Old Settlement Bay, Australia - Cyphastrea 1 metagenome | ecosystem: Host-associated > Invertebrates > Cnidaria > Coral ...
ATGGGAAATTTCACTATAAATGGTGATTTTCCATAGCTATGGTAAACTAACATAACTATGGAAAATCACCATTTTTAATGGGAAATTTCACTATAAATGGTGATTTTCCATAGCTATGTTAAATTACCAGAGGGTACTGGATGCATTGGTTGATATTTTGAGAATTACAACTTAAAAAAAACACTGTTGGCATTTTCTGTTCCGATTGCATGTTGTGGTTTCTGTTGTGGTTGGATAATGTCAGCATATGTCAGCAGATGAAATGAAACCCCGTTAACCGATAGGAGGGGCTCCCAAAACAGTGGTAATTCCACCTTGAAACTTCATATTGAGCAACTAAATAAGACCAGCTAGTTTCAAACCCAAACATCACCCATTGGTTGAAATTGTTTCCAAACATGTCCAATATTCTTCAAAGATCCCTGCTTTGGCCACACTTACCACATGTTTGCATACTTATCTGGTTCGTGGTTTGGAACATGAATGTTATTTTTCCATATATTGGGAATAATGCTCCCAACTGACCATGCTATTTTCATGGGTAAATAATGGTATTCCACTATTTCTATCTATTTCTATGGCCATTTCATATGGTTTTGGAAACCGTGTGGTAACCATCAATGGATTGGTTTTCACGAGAAAAATTACTGGTTTAAGCCCCATGATCTTCATGGGAAAATCTATGGTTTCCGGTTAAGATTTTCCCGTGAAAACCCATCCATTGAAACCAGCTGCTACGACCGAACTTCTGAGATCGCGGAAAGTCACTGTTTCGTGAGGCGAGGCTCTGCACGCGACGGCCGTGGCCTCGTCGCCCGACAGGGCAAGGCGCCACCCGTGGAAAACACCTGGGCTGCAAGCGACAAAATACGGTGAATCCACCATGAAAACTATCGATTTAATATGGTTTATGATTTACCATCTGGCTATTTAACATAGCCATTTGAAAATGGCCCATTTATAGATGGTTTACCTATTAAAAATGGTGATTTTCCATGGCTATGTTAAATAACCAGAGGGTAACTATATTTAACTATCAAGTATGGGAATATGTGCCGGGTCAACCTTGGATAGTTGAGCATAAAAAAAAAAAACATGTTGAATCTTTTGCCGTTGCCATTTTGGAGATGGCTTTCAACCAAGCCTACGCTAAATATCTTAGATGCTGGTGGACATTGGTCACTATACACCCATGATATCCCATGATTAGTTTGGCATTTAGTAGAAATCATCCAGATTGTGTGATTTATATAATTCCTATATTCCCCACTGTTGGAGGCTGTCACGTTGATCAAGTATGTTAATTCTGTGGCGTCATCATTCATCATCCTCAATGCAGTCATTTTGTCCAGGTGTGTTGAAAGCGCCAACCAGTTGGTGTCAGAGTCCCATGTCTTGTGGAAGAATCTGACTAAAGGGGGTTGAAGCTGCACTGCTGTTGAATCTGCGTTTTTGTTGGTTGGAACCTTTGTTTTTCTGCTCAGGATCACGACTCATAATCAATTTCTCCAAGACTCGCAGTTGCAGCATGCATGTTTTGGACCTCTTACAGACGAAGTAAATATGTACAAATGATCGATTGCATAATGTCATAGTCATAGATTATAAACCTCCAGAATCAACTGAAGACCAACTTAGATCCAGGTCACATGAAGGGTTTTTTCATTGGTCAAGTTACCCATCACTGGGACCCATGGTTGAATTCCCTGGGATATCTCAGGATCCCTGAGACACTTCCTGGTTGGCTTAGCACCCATACTAAGTGGCCTCATCGTTGGTTTACTTTTTCGTTGGTATATACCCTCTGGTTATGACTAACATAGCCATGGAAAATGGCCCATAGAAATAGATGGTTTACCTATTAAAAATGGTGATTTTCCATGGCTATGTTAAATAACCAGATGGTACAATTTCATGAACCCTCCCCAATGACTTACCAGAAATGTCTGGGATTTCTAGCATTTCTTCTGGTGGTTTTTGTTTCCCAACTTCCAGAAGTAATTTTTGTCAGTCGGTGATGATTAGAAACAACATGCAACAACCATTATTAGCATCCTCATTTGTCCAGTTATGTAGCTATGTTATACACTGTTATACACATCATATAGTTGAACCCGCACCCAACGTGGCATATCCAGCAACACACCATCCGCGTACTTCACGATTTGCAGGTCAGCGGACAATTCATCCTAAATAGACCTTTACCCAACAATGAGTCTGAGTCCCAATTTCAGTAACGATTCCTGGGTTTCTCTCATTGCATCCAGCTATATCGAATAACCACCACACTGTCTGCAGGAAATACTACACATTATCCAGATGTAAAATGATGTAAAGATGTATATAACTATATATAACTTCTATAACCAATATTATGATATCATATGCTATTCTAAGGCATTATATCAAGCTGCTCTGAAACATATATGGTATATTGTGGTCTGAAATATCCCGACATCTCCTGACATGATCTCAGTTGTTGCTATAGCCATGGTATAGATGGCCCATAGAAAAAGATGCTTTACCGTTCTTAGTAGCATGGGTGGATCTTTCCATGGCAAACTGTTAGTCATAACCAGATGGTATAGTATAATCACCATGTTTAATGGGAAAATCCACTATAAATGGTCCATCCAGGCTATCTAAGTCTAACCTATCCAGGCTCAGCCCATCACCGCCGTCGCCCGTCGCTGGCAGGTGGATGACATCGTGGAGGAGCTGAAGACCCTGACCTTGACAGAGGCCGCCGAGCTCGTGAAGGCCCGATTTTCCGCGGACGATGTGACGATGTCGCCATGGCCCATTAAGAGTGACCGATGATGGACCGAAGATATGACTGGGAATGGTGGTTTGGAACCATGGAATTTCATGACTTTCCATGTTAATTGGGAATAGTCATCCCAACTGACTAATTAATATGTTTCAGAGGGGTAGGTATACCACCAACCAGTATAAGTTATAATGTCGACCCCAGATTAGTAAACCCCAAATGGCTGTGAAATTGGGGGGTATACCATTTCACTATTTTGGGGAACCACCACATTGAATCAACCAGGGTTTATTAATCCGGGGTTGACATAATAGATATTGACATGGCCTAGATATTGACCGTATAGTCTGACATAAGATTTTTCACATCAAACGAGTTCAGTTCGAGGATTTACATGAACATGTTCAAATGTTTTTGTTCCACATCTATAAATTAGTTTACAGGAGGGTGAACCAGATGTTTAATCATATTGAAAGTAACTGGTGTTTATTACATGTTATAACCGAAAATCATGGAAACAATCATTGATTGATTATTGTTTATTGATGATACCTGGATTAAGCATGAAATATGGATTTGAAACACAATAATTATAGTAATTCATAACTCATGATGATGCTTGATTGATGATTATATGGGGAGTCAATAGCAAGTTGAAGAGATTTGATGGTTGATTGATGGTTGATTGATGATTGGTTCGGGAGCTTCACCATCATTTCCAGGGCTTTTAACATGCTTGAAGCACTAAAAATAGGAATGTTTATATGATATATATATATATGTTGATATGGAAAACCCCATGGTTTAAACATGTTTCAAGCAATTCCCCAGTGCCGGACATCTACTTCAAGCTATGCGCTAAGCTAAGCGCTGCTGTGTACAACAATCCAGGTGGGATGATCGTTTTTCCTATGGTTTTCCTATGGTTTTCCAATGGTAGTCACCATTTTCCAATGGTAAATGAAGATATACTGGTTGGTGGTTTCAAACATGACTTTTGTTTTCCATTTCATATATGGGATGCCATCCGAAACCCATTGACTACTATTTTTCAGAGGGGTTGGTATACCACCAACCAGTGATTGATAATGAACTATGGATAAATGGAAAGTCAATGAAAGTCATAGGTAAATCATCAGAATGATCGAGTTTCCATAGTTGTGTTGTATCACATGAGTTAAAAAATCATTTTTGTTTTCCATAACTATGTAACGAATTGCCAGAGGGCAAGTCAGCATGTACTGTGGTTTAATGTTTTTACTTTAGTGGCTAAATACTACTATTCATAGTATTATCAAACTAATCAACGATTATTAACCACCATTAACCATTAACCATTAATTATTAACCATTATTAACCAATATCAACCAATATCCATCCAATATCCACCACTCTTAACCAATACCAAGCACTATCCATGAATTCTTCACCAGTATGATCGGGTTTCACCGAGTGAAACCCTATAAATAATGGGATAAACCATCTACTCAAAACCACCCACAGACCCACAGTATGAATACTATTGACCCATCATTAAGCCAGTGCTAAATCCACTATTAAGCCTCTATTCACCCTCTATTCATAGGTTTAACCACTAGGTTTCACCATTGTGAACCATTGGTAACCACCAACCATTAACCATTACAAGGTGGTGCCCCCCCAAGTTATAAATGGGTTATAATCCCATTAACTATAGATATATCACCTATAAACCATAGTTATTAACCAACTTAGCTAACTATGGGGCACCACCCTGTAGGTTCATAGGTCCATTTCTCCCATGTTTTTGTGAGGCCATCGAGGAGACCTTCGACGTGGATGCCTCCGCCTCGGCCGGAGCGGTGATGTCCGGGCACCCGGGGCACCCGGTGCGCAGGGCGTGCGTCGCGCGCCGCGGACAGCAATGATGACCTGGTAGTTTTTACCCAATAGGATGATCGTTTTTCCTATGGTTTTCCTATGGTAATCACCATTTTCCAATGGTAATCACCATATATGACTGGTTGGTGGTTTGGATCCATGGAATTTTGAATGACTTTCCATTCAGGTGGGAATAGTAATCCCAACTGACTTTCATAGTTTTCAGAGGGGTAGGTATACCACCAACCAGGTAATCATATATGATATATGGTGATATAATCCAGTATATACCCAATATCAATGGCCACTTCAGGTACGGATTGATTGGAGATAGCTACCATAAGGCCTACTCTTTTAGGCCTATTTTTTAGGGGATATACAATGATATACACTCAAAATATGGTTTTCTATGGTACAGTGCCTCCATTTTTGGCTCCTGAATTTCCGATTGACAATAGGCTGATAATTGCCGGGGGACAACTGGATATACTGTAGATGTCATATAGCCAATATATTGCCAATAGTATATAATAATTTAGATATACATATAAATATATATATAACCATTGTATATATATATATAACCAGTGTATATGGCCAAAACAGTATATAAATGATATATATATATAACCAATAGGATATGATAGTATAGAGTATAATTATATAATTTCATGGATAGCAAAAAACAACACAATCGGATGTGTAATTATATGGTGATATATAATGTATGTTGATAATAGAATATTGGGTAGCTACCTGTGGTTGATGTCACTATCTAAGCATGATGGAGATATGACAGGAACATATTGGTGTCAGGTGCCAACACATGGACAGAAAACCAGAGTAAATTCACTGAAAGATATGGAAAAACATGGGAAAACCATGAACATCAACCATTTGTTTCGACAATTTCCCAGGGAAGCCCATGCGTTTTCCACATTTTTTTGGTATGTTTACCCAGTGCAACCATCTAAACATGGAAACTATGATGGGTATATGTAGCTATATAAGCCACATAGCCAATGATGATCTGGTTATGATTCATGATTATTTTAGTTGGGGATATAAGACTCATGAAGATATGTTCATCTGGTGATATGACGGTATACCTACATAATGTGTCAATCTTGGTGGCAAACATGGAGATATGATGGGTATATACAGTACCTGTTTTGGCCAGTGACGATCTGGTTGCTTATCATTCATGGTTTGTAATCGTGTTTGTTTTCGGGTTGGTAGATCAAGTTGGCCAGTGACCCATTCCCAACATGTCCCAACCATCTCCATTGCGTCTCTGTGCTGTCGAAGAAACCTCGTCCTTGGAATGATGCCTTTCGGGTGTTCCCGCCAGTCACTGGGATCATCACACATTCGACATGAAAGAGGAAAGCACATTACCAGACAGGAAAAATTATTTGTAGGGCTGAAAAGGTGCTGGGCCTCAAAGAGTGTGTCCCTTCAAGAAATCCTTTGATAAACCTGGTTAAACAATGATATCACATGACATCATGCTAGAGATCTCGAATGTTTTGGTGAAATCATAATGTTTTTTCCTTGTTAGAAATGATTGAATAACATTGAATAACCTAGATATTGAGGATTTGATATGGGCTTGTCTGAAATTGACTTCCCCAAAAGATGAATATCATCACTTTCCATCACTTTTCCCTATTCAAATAGCCAATTTGATCCAATTTGGAGGTGTACCATATTTGAAGAGACACCTATATCAGGTTGGTGGTTTGGAACATTTTTTATCTTTCCATTTATTGGGAATAATCATCCCAGCTGACTAATATTTTTCAGAGGGGTAGGTCAACCACCAACCAGATATCCTATATCCCTATGAAGAGGCGTCTACATCAGCATTGTTGCTGATATTTTTTTTTCTTGAGCAGGATGGCAGCCCCTGCGGCTGGAGGAGCAGAGGAAGCGGTAGGGAATCCCGATGTCAACTTTGGTTACCCTCTGGTTATGTCAAAATAGCTATTGAAAATATACCATTGATAGTGGATTTTCCCATTCAAAATGGTGATTTTCAATAGCTATTTTGACATAACCAGAGGGTACCTCAGAAATCCGCAGTGTAGATTCAGAGCCAAAGTATCCAGTGGTGAGTAACGGTGAGTAGGGAGCGTTCAGGAGGCATTTGATGGCTGAATCTGGCAGAACTAACTGGAAGGTATAATGTATAATCCGGAAATGTCTGGTAGGTAATCTTGGAACCCAGGTAACTAACGTAGACGTGGAGGATCCATGAACATCCATGGTTTCCCGTTCGGAAAAAAGATCAGCTTTCATGGTGGGTTGTCCACGTCTATGTTACTTTTCCTTTATGGGGGTACCCAAACCTTGGAAGTAGGAATTATAGGGATCGAATTATGATGCGGTAGTATTGGGCATAGATCCATAAATTAGCAAAGCTATCCAAGCCTCTTTAGTCGATGAATCTAACATAATCTACCTAGTAAACTTGTTGGGAAACCATGGCAATGTCAGATTATAAAGTGGTTCAATCCTCAAAATGTTCTATCGCAATCCAGAGTTTTTGCGATGTTCTTATCGCATTTCTTGGTGACAATATGAATGTTTCCCACTTAAAATCCAAGATATCCAAGTGACAAATCCCATTCTGTCTCAGAGAAAACAGTAAAATCCTAAATCTTGGGAAAAACTCCACTTTTTCGGTGAAAAAACAAGCCCCATGTTTTTTCTGCTTACTTTTTCAGCAAGGCACCCGAGAAGACCGAGTTTGACGTGGTGCTGAAGGAGGTTCCAAAGGACGGTCAAGCAGCCAGTGGGGCATTAGTTCGTAAGTCCCCTGACTGGGCTTATCCCATATGAACACACATATATAATATAATATAATATAATATAATATAATTATAATATATGATACTATAATATAATATATGATATAAATTAGAACATAATGTAATATAATCTTATATAATATATAATATGATTTAATCTGATAAAACATGATTTGATATAATACATTATAATATAGTACAATATTCATATATATATATATGTTAAAACTACATTATATGGTTAAGTATATAATGAGTGACGATTCATGGGATGATCCTCCAACTAGGGAGTAATATCTCAGCTGTGCAGCAACAGCAGGTTTTTTCCCTTAAAGGGTATCTTTCTTGCTGTCAGCCCGCTCAGCCTAGTGTGATAGATTGGAGTAGGGGGATAATGGTGGATAAGACGGAATTATCAACCATTGGTATAGTTTTTATTGGTATAATTATCAACCCATGTTGGAATAATACCCATTTATCTATTTCATTGGTTGGTGGATAAAATGGTATTATTGATATAGATCCATCCACCAAAATAGGACAATCCATCATTTGTAGATCAGTTTCCGAACAGAAAAGTCATGGATATCCGCACCGGATAATATGAAATGGGATTCCCAAGAGATATGATGCAAGTGCCCCGCCAGTCGTGTTGGAAAATCTACCCTGGACTCTAGACCACATTGACCACAGCTGTCAGGAGAAGAAGATTGCTGTGATCAAGGTGTTTGGATAGCTCGGGGTGGGAGAGGGAAGTCAACTAACATAGTGAAACTGCAAACAATTGAACAGTGTTCAAAAATCCTCGTTGATCAGATATCATCAAGATCAGATATCATCAAATAACTTACCCTCCCCAAAATTAATCAGACTTCGACCCTAATTTTGGGTCTGAAAAAAACGTGTATCCTAGTGTATCCAAATAGAATTTTGGAATCAACATCTGGAAACAAAAAATGGATCTGAAAAGGGGAATGGTTTCCGACAGTGTATCCCTAGATCCAATGGTTCAGTGCCCCTACAAGGTAGGCCTGTAAAAAAAAAAGTTGGTCTACAAACCCATACAAACCCCATTAACTATAATGAATTAGACACTTATGAAGTTTATGCATCATAATCCATCCGTGAAATTGACATGAATTCTTCACCAGCAAGCTGCCAGCAAGTCGCGATTTCGTCATGTTCAGGCTCTCCGTTCTATCACTGGCCTTGGACTTAAGGAGGCGCTCGGGGTTTCCCCTGGGATTCCCAAAGTTGTGTTTGAACAAATGGGAGTTTTGATGTTTGTTTAAACCAATGGGGTTAATTAGAGATAAACCAATGGGAGTTTTGACCAAATCTCATTTAAGTGGTATTTTATAGGTTGTTATGAGATTTGTTGTTGGATTTCATGGCAATTCATGATTCATGGGTCTTTAGGATGACTGATTGTTTTTTTTAGTTATTTCTGATGGGGAGGTTACTCCGGATATGATTGGATATGTAACCCGTGGAACTTGAGCATGGCACATGTAGACATGCAGCCCAGTCAGTAAGTGGATATGAAAACCACTGAAAACCCCTGTGACAAATAGGGTTTATCAAACAGCTGTGTCATGCCATATGCCACGGTTACTAACCACAACTTACCAACTTGGATAACATCCAAATATAATACCCTCTGGTAAATAAACATAGACCCTGAAAATAACCCATTTTTTTAATGGAAACTAATCTTCCAACTCCGATGACTGCCAGGGTCGAACTGTTAATTTACCAGAGGGTAATATATATATATATTATATATTATATTATATAATCCGTTGAGCAGTTTCTTGCTAAAGTTGTTTGGTTTTTTTCGATTTCGATCAACAACTTGGCGTTGCTAAAGGTTTTATGTTCCGTGTGGGATATATCTGGTAACGCCACAAGCCACAGTGTATCCCATAGGATCCATGTATGCTATATATGATGACATTTACCATCAATATACCCCAAATGTTAGCATATATACCATACATGGATCCTATGTGTATGATAGAATTTAAACAACAAGACATGATTCGATGGTAAATTCGTTTGGATTCAGATATGGTTCTAAAATTTTGTGAACGTTCGGTGCTGTTTTTTGTTGCATGGGCATAGAAAAACTCCCAGCAGATGTGTAAAAAACGCCAGTGGGAAAGGCCCAAGTTTCCTGAGATTTACCCTGTGGGAAAACCCATGGTTTTTTTTGGTGGGAAAATCATACCTACGAATGGCAAAGGGTTTCCACATCGAACTGTGAAAATTATGTTAGTTGAAACTGGAGGGCAAGGGTTTGTTTGCAAAAAACATTAGTGTAGTGTAGCCCATTCCATCCACTAATAATTCGGCATTGTCCATCTTGTTTAATGGCCATTTGGAAGGTAGGCGTCCCATGTTTTTTTCACATCGAAATCCATCATTCATTGGTTTATAATATACGTACTTGTATGGTTCATTGCTTAAATCCCATATGTTCATATTTTATATACATATGTATATATATATATATAATAGTTATATCAATCATTCATGATAGTTATGGTAATATCCATGATTCATATTAGGTACTAGTTTTCTACACTGGTATAAAAAAACACGTTGCAATTTGAACATCGACCATTTACTTCGCTGGGAGTTCCCAGCGGCCCGCCATGTTTGATTCACGTTTTGAGTATATACCATGGATGGATCCTATGTGATATACCATGAAGTTATATTCCATTGTTATTGGTTAAATCCCAAACTTATGATGCTTACTTGCAGATATGTAGTTATATTATGTTATATAACCCAGTATATCCCCATGGGTTCTCCAAAGGGGGTTCTTCATGAATCTCCCGTATTTTTTTCCCTGTGAATCAGCATAAAATCCCGTGAATTCCCATGAATGGCTTCCATGAAATGTCATCACCGAAAAAATGGTGAAATCCCTCTTAACATCACCGTAAAATCCCATGAATTCCAATGGGTTCGCCCATGGCGAGGCCAAAGGCTTGGCGGACAACCCTGGAAAGTTCATTGAGGCGGCAAGGGGATGTGAATTCATATCGAAACCATATGGGTATGGATCAATACCTATTAATACCATTTTTAATGGGATGAACATCCATTTACCAGCTATTTTGATGTTCACCAGGGGTACAAGGTTTTGACACACTGCCATATGGAGGTTTCCATAAAAAAAAGGGCTACCCCCAGTTCTCATCCAGCTATTAGATTGGGATTTTCCATGAAATAAATTGAAATAAACCATCCAGCGAGCTATTGGGGTATCCCCATGACTTTGGAAACCCACCATATGTTCAGGGCAGTTTTTGAAATCAGTCTGGGCAGTTCTTGATCTGTAAAAAAAACATGTTCCAGAAACATTAAACATACCAGGTGGTACCCCCCCAGTGATGTTTGTTGGTTTATAATCCCCATGAAAACTATATAGTATATATAATAAACCCCATAAACCCAAGTGAAATTGGAGTGAACTGTTCACCAACTTGTCGCGATTTAGCTCGCTGGGGCACCACCGTGTGGATTGACGTGGATAGCTTTTTTTAAAGACCAGGGCTCTGAGGTCATCTTATGATTGGCGAAAAAGGACTTGAATGGATTTGAGGTAACTTAGAAACATGTTCTAGTAAGTACTTACTTTAATAGTATTGTTTAATATGTTTAGTATATATTGAAAATACGTTCTAGTAACTATAGTACCAAACAATACTAAACTTCACTCTTCCTCTTTCCTTGCTAGGTGTTTTTTCCGGCGCGCTACCATGTTGCGGGCTTATCAGCTGGATCCCTCAAAGATTGGCCATCGATGAGAATTCCCAGTGATACCCTAACGTAGAGTTGTTGTTGTTGTTGTTGTTGTTGTTGTTGGTTGTTGGTTGTTGGTTGTTTGTTGTTTGTTGTTTGTTGTTTGTTGTTTGTTGTTTGTTGGTTGTTGTTGTTGTTGTTGTTGTTGTTTTTCCCGGGTTTCCCTATGGTTGTTTGAAACAACCATCTTTTATATGTTGACCAAAGAAGGGTAACTGGAGAGGGGTAAGTCTCCAAGTCTCGCCAGGGCAAGCCAAAGGAAGTCTGCGAGGACCTCGCAACTCTGGGTAAGCTCAATACTTGTGGCTGCAGGCTAGGTGAATTACCTATAGAAAAAAGTGGCTCTATCTAATTATGAGATTTAACTTATTTAACCACCAGAAGTTGTGAAATGGGGACCCTATAACTATGGATATCTCTGGATTATCATATGACCACTAGTGGAACTGCACCCATCATATGATGGCAACCCACAAAATATGGGACAGTAGGTCTTGATCCATTCCCATGTGTAAACGACCCACTTCTTCAAAAAACATCTGGTTGGTGGTTTGGAACATGAATTTTATTTTTCCATATATTGGGAATAATAACCCCAACTGACTTTCATATTTTTCAGAGGGGTTCAAACCACCAACCAGACACGTTGATCAATGTAAATCCAAAAATTCCTTGAGCTCATTGGGGGTGGATACACCATTTGTGTCTGAAAATCAAGGAAAATGATAAGTTCCCAATGGCTAGATGCCTATTTTGTGGTGTACCATGGTGTATCCCTGTTCGGGACAAACCGCAGTAGATCGTAGTAGAGTTGGTTCCAATCCTTTTGGGGGTAGTCAGACAGTCATGGTAAATCTTTATCGTGTCCAATTTGTTTCAATCATTGGTTATTTTATTCTTCACATAGGTTTTTCTGAGAATGGTGGGTGTAGAAGTCTAGCCCCCAAAATTTCAGTTTGAGCGATTTTAGTTGGACAACATATGTTCTAAGCATGTCTAAACCATTAAATTGCGCGGTTTTCCGTGCTGATTTTCAGAGAAACCCGCGGCTTTTCAGGTTCCAGAAGATCTGCAGCGATGCTAAATTCCATGGTTTCACATGGTTTCACCAATGGATAGAATTATTGTATTGGTTGTAGTCATACTTAATCTTAATATATCTTAATCATATCCCCATGATATCGAGTTGGAAGATCAGTTACCACTCAAAACTGCTGCGAAAATCACGGTATCTCCCTGTTTTAGTTGAACTCCTCCATCAAAAGAAATCTGGCCCCCGCGTTTTGTTCGAAAGGACGCAGTGAAGCAACTGGAAGAGGCCGGTGCCAAGGCGGTCATCGAGTCGGATTGCCCAACTCGGAGACTCCTGAAGGAGTGGGTGCAGAGGGTTTTTTGGGTCCAAGACCATGGGATTTGGGTGTTTTTTGGGGAAAAGATTTGATTTTTGGGAGGAAGAATTGGATTTTTGGGAGAGAACCTGAGATTTTGACGGAGAAAAAAAGGGGATTTCTGAGGGAAGAATTGGGATTGAAACACTGGACACAATTGGAAGAAGTGGATGAAGGATTAGTTTGGAGCAGCAAAGATTGTGATTCTTTGAGCAATGATCAAGTTGACAGTGGTTGTAAAAAAGATAAAACTTTCATGAAGTCATCATCCAGAATAAAGAATAATAATTAGATATAATTAGTAGGAACTATGGTTCTATAGTGTCTTTGGTTCTCCAATGTAATGTCAACCCTGGATTGCCTGGATTATTCAAGCCTTGCTTCGAAAGATATGGGAGTAGCAGCGTTTGAAGGATCACTATTGGAGAGGCCCCTATCAATGCACTGGAGGTTTATCAATCCGGGGTTGGCACGACACAGCATCAGGTGAGGCGATGGAGTGCAGGGGAACCCAGGGATGATGTGAAGGACGGGGTTTCCTTCAAGACCGACGTCGGTGAATGGGTTATTGCTATATTAGGGTCCCCACATAGATAGAAAAGTGCTTCCAGGATGTGATAGATATTTTTTCCACCATATTTCCAGGTGTTCAATGGTTCTACTTTTTTGGGGATGGCTATAAATGAAAAATAGAGTGACAAGCAAGTGGGTAAGCCTTGTCGAATGGTAAATGGCTTGAGATTTTGACGAAGATTCCCATTGAAACTCCACCTTTGGGCCTTGATCTTTGGCGACACTTGAAGTGCAGATTTAATCCCAATTATTTGGATTATCATTGATTGTCGTGTTTGTTGAATTCCCGAGAATATCAGGTTTATTCTAAGTTTCATAGATGTTTATAGATGGTTGAGGTATTTCTCCCAGACTTAAGTCAATGGTTTTGTTAAACCGGAAAGTACAACCGCATATTTGATGCCAACATCATGGTTTCCGATCAATTTTATATTGTTACTGTATATTTCATTTTATATTGGTATCCCTCGTTTTCATGATCAATACCAAACAAATTCAATCTTGGCCATGGATTTGCGTGGCTCAGGTGATGCTTTGGGCCTTGGATGATTTTCTGACGCCCCAACAAAAACAGCTTACGGCAAAAAAGCCGCTGCTGCCCAACATGGTGATATGTTTGTGTGAAAATGTTGGAAACCACCTAGATTTGCGGGACAATCACCATTGACAATTGTTTCTGATTGAATATAGCGACTTTGGGGAATAAATGACCCTATTCATGCAGAAAGTGATGACTAACCAGTGGATTAAGGGATACCTAATTTTCAGACGCACATCCATATCAGAAGCCAAATGATGGCAGTGATGTCGAAACTGAACAATAAGACATTCAATTTTCATGAATTTTCCACCCCAACTTTGTCTTTGTTTCTCCCGTGTTTTTTGAAGGGTCTTTGCAGCTGGGTATCCACATTGCTCCGAGAAAAACATGGTGTTGTTCAAAGGTCGAAACAAATTATGAACTTGCAGGTTCAATCAACAGCTTGAAAAGAAGAAATCCAAATCCACATACCATGCCACCTCTTTGCAATGTAAAAAAGACAAACAGTAGCAACCGAAATTCTTTGGTTGCCCAAGCCCTTCTGGCGGATGTATATTTTTGACCTCACCATCGATAGCAGAGAAGTCAACGGAATGGGAACTTCCAAGAGGAAACACGATGGGTATGGGTCCAAAATTCAACGGATCGCGTTTGGTCATTCTTCGTCTTAACCATCCAGTTTCTTGGAGGTTGTCTTCAAGTTATGTTGCTTAATCCAAAATGTTGATAGTTGAATCCAGAGTTCTGCTGGTTAAAACCATCATTTTTTGCTGGTAAACTCTCCCATTTCAAGCCCAACTTGTTGATATATGCCCAGCGTTTCCTTCGTAAAAACCTCAAATATCATTGTTTTCGAACCTTATATTCCCCAGTAGAATTGCCACAATTGGGGTCTTAAATCCACCATGTTTCATAAGGAGAATTCCTGAACCGGTGGTACCTCCAAATCAATTTGACTGGCGGGATTGTCCTCCTTTCAACCAGCTATTGGGGATCCTCCATTTATGCAAAACTAGTTATACCGATTACTACTCTATTCAAAGCCATTCTAAACCCATATCAACCCATATTACAGTAACCCATATTAACCCATATATTCTTAACCCATATTAACCCATATTAATATTAACCAAACATTATTAGCCCCATCCCCGGAGCGTCACCACCACCGCCATGGCGCATCCGCGCTAACCCTGGCAGCCCACGCGCAACGCCGCAAGCTGCGAGACGCGGCGCTTGCTGCGGCCCGTGGCGGGGCTGAAGGCGCGGCCGCGTTCGTGGCGAGGTCGCCGGTTTGAACCAAGAAAATATGGAGTTGCCCGAACATATTTTAACCATCTGGAACCAAAATCTGGGTTAAACATGTCTGGACATCTGGAAAATATGGAGTTTAGACCCCCTTATGTAAACCATCTTAAACCAATTGGAGATCTGTGTCCAACGTGCATTCGTAGCAAATTTCTCAGATGAAGCGGGCAGTGTTCACTGAACCATCGGTTTCTGATATTTGATGATCATTTTCCCGAAAAAAATGGTTGTAATTGGGTGATATTCCCATCTTCAGAGACACCCATATGGGGCTATTCCAGGCATATCTAATAGAACAATCACAAGTGGTGGTGTTTGCTATCAATAAATATGGGGATTTAAGATCAAGACTAGGGATTTTAAACATCAAACGTGCGGATTTGACTACCAATGATCAGCAGAAAATAGCAGAAATATGGATACAACATGATACAACTAGAAAAATCAATGGGTGTGTTCTGGGTCGATCAACTGCAAGTTTGAATTCTTGAATCATGTTGAATCTCTATTGTTGATGCTTAATGTTAAACCATGAGGTCGTCAGGTGTCCCCGGCGATCACAGGAGGGTGTACAGCTGCCAAAAGGAGTGGAGGAGGAGCAGTCGCGAGATCTTGCGGTATTTGGATGTATTTGGGTCAAGCAACTGAATAAGGACTCCAAATAAATCCTTTGCAATGGGGATATGAATATAGTCCTTATTCAGTTGCTAAGACCTGCTAAGAGTTATTTATCATACTTTGAACCTATTTATCATACCATGGGGATAGGGTATCTAAGATTGGCCATGGATGGCCATGGTATGATAGGTTTATTTGATCCGGAGCCTTGGATCTGGACCAATCAATAGGTACCATGAACCAAGACTCACTGTACTCTTTTGGGAAATTATCACAGTTTGCGAACTGGAAAAGCACCATTTTTCAGAGGTGAATCATCTATAAATATATAAATTGGCAATTTTCCCACAGCAAACTGTTCAATCACCAGGCGCCGTACATTTCGATACATTTCGGTTGCTCCGATCCTGCAGGAACTTCGTGAAAGCATCGACAGGAAGGCCGGTTGAGCATTTTTCCACAGCAAAAAAACGGTGTTAAAGCAAAGGGATCTTGGAAACCAATGACCTGGATACATGATAAGGATCTTGTAACAAGTAGAATCATCCCCAAGTTAATGATCCTAATGTTGGTCCTGACGATGCATGATACATGTGTTCATCCTCACGATCCTCAAAGTCGAAATGTACTGAAAGTTGGATCAGAAACTTCCAACTGACGTAGTGATACGAAGTGTAATTCCATCCGAGGCATGTTTGCAAGGACAATTCATGTCGTGATTTTGTTTAGGTGAAAGTTCTGGAAAGCAATGAGTTATATGCAAAAGGTCTTGTGTTTGCGGACTGGTGACAACAGCACACCATACTGAAAATGTGGTTGGTGGTTTCATCTGTAATTATTGTTACATTTTGTTCCAACCATACTTAGGATTTTTCAGTATGATTCCCAATGACCAATCTTTTTCTGGGGGGTTGACACCACCGACTGCGCAAGCCGTGTAAACCGCGTCCGCAGAAAGTCGTCGCTCGGTCCACTGCAAAGGAACTTCGGTCGGGGCCTTAATGCCGAGCAGCCGAAAGACAGTGAAAAACATTGTGATTTATGGTTACTTTATTTTTTCTTATGGCTCACATATGTTCAAACATGTTATATATGTTCGAACCACGCCATGTTGGACTGCTGTGTGCCAAGATGTGTGATGCTGGACAATTGAACCCGACCCCGTTCGTTGGGTGTGTAATCTGCATTTAAGGCCCAGGGGCCATCTTTTCATTCTGCTTCGGGTTTTCATTGATAAGACTTATATGATTATATAATTGTGACCAATAGTCCCTTTTTTTTGCGGAGGACATCATCCAATCCAATCCCCATATCTTTTCCTTATCAGAACATTGTTACCCTCTGGTAAACTGTTACATAACTAAAGAAAATCACCATGCTATCAATGGGTAAATCCACTATTTCTATGGCCATTTTCAATAGCTATTTTGACATAACCAGAGGGTATATCCATCATTATTATATAACCCATTATTAACCATATATTAACCATTATTGACCTATTATTAACCATTATTGACATGACTGGCTCATATATTAACCATGATTAACCATATATTAGCCATTATTGACCTTATTATTAACCATTATTAACCATATATTAACCATATATTATCCATTATTATCCATCATTATTAACCCATGATCAACCATATATTAACCCATTATATACTCACGACTGGCTCATCCCCTTAGCTTCCAGCCGCCAAGGTCCCAGCATGCCACCGCGCTGGCCACCAGCACCACCCAACAGGCCGCCGCGCAGCCGGCGGCACGGCGGCCGGCGTCGGCCGTCGCTTGGTTCCAGCGGTAGAAACGGTGCAAAGTGGATTAATAATGGGTGATATATGGTTAATATATGGTTAATATATGGTTAATAATGGGTTAATATATGGTTAATCCAAATATATGGTTAATAATATATGGACGGGGGATCGAACCAACAAATTTGGGGTGATTTAACTGGTAAAAAAAAAAGAGTGTGCCTTAGTGCCTTAGGAAGAATCAGGGTTGAAGCGCACAAACATATAGGGGTCTCCATTGTCTCCCTGTGAGAACGATGTGGTTTAGGTAAGTTGGTTTATTTCTCTAGGCGAACGATGGGATTGATGGTGGATTTTAGCCATAGTGTGATCAACGATGAAACCTCAATGTGATATTTCGATATAGTTTAACAACATAAACATAGGATATCTAATAAGCTTAGACATGGATCTCCCCCTCAACCTGGCACTGCAACCTTGCCGGCCATTTAGAGGCGACTGAGCCTTTTTGGATTGGAGAGGCCACCTATATATTTGACCCAAGAGTCACATCGTGAAACTGCGTGGAGTTTAGGGTACCCTCCAACATGTGGAGAACAACACACCACTTGTGGATCATTTTTCTTGGGTTTCCCATATTTTCCATAACATTTTCTCAATGACAAAAACTGGCGAAAATCCCCAATAGCATGACCCTGTCCCCATCCGAGGTCTTAAGTCAGAGCAAGGACGTTCTCATCCCTTTGAGGAGCGAATGGAGAGCCAGACCCCACCCATGTAATAAACCCAATTAATTTGCTACCCTGTTATAGCAACACCCAAGAATCAAGAGATACAAACGTTAAATCCTACTAGATCCTACTAAATGTAGTAAATAGTGATAGACTCTAGACTATCTAGATTACTTTTTGTGTTCTTTTCTTTGGAATGTGTTACTATACACGGGTCATGTGACATCATCGCAGATAGGCAGAGTAGGTGTGCCCAAAAATGAACCCTCATTAGGGATGCTTTCTTCTGGGGTTTACCAAATTGCGGTATGTTACGTGGTGTGTGTCGCTATCTACATTTGGGTTATGGTTCGGTACTAAATGCAGGTACAATATGTGGGTTTGACATGGATATCCAAAATGTCCCTATTAACAAAGCCATTTGGGGGGTATACCATATGTCATATGTTCAGACACACCCATATGCAGGATACATGGATGATCTGAGAAATGATCTACTTACTCAAGTTGATAAGATAATGCAGCACGGAAAAAAAATACTTCAACTTCCAACCAATCACGTGATGACATTCATATTATGAGAGTGACATTATGAGATTTTCTGAGCCACAGAGGATGTGCGAGCAATTGCTATTGTTTTGTGTTTTTTTGGTGTTTCGATTTTGCATTTTTTTCGTGTTTTTTTCCTGTTGTTTTTTGTTGTCGTGTTTTTTTTTGGTATTTTGCTCCTTCTGGTTGTTGCCTTCTGTTTCATTGCGCCATCTTCCTTCTTGTTTTTTCCCCCTTTTGCTATTTCAGCTTGCCTTCGCGCTTGCCACTGGCCATTGTTTTTCCCGTTCTGCTGGTCTTGCCCACGGTTCTTGGTCATTGCGGCACTTTGCCTATGGTTTCCATCCTTGTGGCACTTTGCGTGTGCCGAATTTCGTAACAAGAGACCGGCTCGACAGTCAAAGCTTAAGATTTGCATGTCCCTCTGTTCTGCTGCCACCTCCTAGCTCCAAAAAAAGCCAAGAACGCCTCGCAGCCCGGAAGGGGAGAAAAAACACACCAAAAGCAACACCAAAAGCAACACAAAAAAAAACGCAAAAAAAACACAAAAAAACGCAAAAAAAAACACAAAAAAACGCAAAAAAAATGCAAAAAAAATGCAAAAAACTCGGTTTTTCTCGTTTTTCTAAATTTCATTGGTTGCTCGGGGCTGCTCTGAAGAGGTCCTGTTTTTTTCCTGTTCCGTTTTCGTGTTTTTTTCGTGTTTTTTTTTTGTGGTCGCTTTCCCTTCTGCGTTGGGTCCTGTTCTTTTCCCGTGTTTTTAGTGTTTTTCTGCCTGCCATCTGCATTGGGATCCTGTTTTGGCTTTATTCTCCTCTCATCCTGGGTTGTGCTCCTGTGTTTTGTCTACGCTTTCATTTGGTTTTGATCGTAGCGCTGCAATTGGCCGTTTGGTCTGCGAACTTGCACAGGGCCGGTCACTTGAAATTGGAAAGCCTGGATTGGAGAAATATAGCAAAACATCAAACAAGGCATGGTAAACAGAAAAAACCAAGAAGCAACACAAAAAACACCATCCGCAAACAGTGCAAAAGAAGAGGAAAAACAACAGGAAAAAAACACCAAAAAAACACAAAAAAAATGCAAAATCGAAACACCAAAAAAACACCCAAAAAACGCGAAACAATTAAAATCCACAATCCTGGCCTCTGGCTAGTAAAACATCTCATAAGAGTGACAATTGTAAATTAATCTTTGTATTCGCTTCTATAATGTGTGTTGTTTATTTTTAGATCCACATCATTCTGTAACATATCACAACAATAAATAACGGCACCATGCAGCAACTACCCTCTGGAAATTTAACATCGTTATGGAAATTCACAAAAAATAGATAAGTCATCAAATATGGGGACGGCTTAACTGTCCCGTAAAATGGCTGGTTATATCATATATCATCATATCTCCCCATTGAATCCCACGAAAAATCACCCGCAAAATCAGCATCTCACATGAATTCCCATGAAACTTCCATTCAATGCCTATGTTCAATAGTTAAATCCATATGAAATCCTTTCATACCCATTAAACCACCAGTAAATGACCATGTTCAATGGTGAATTGAGTATTATATAATCATCCTAAAATCCTCGGAAATCCCATCAAATCACCATTGAATCACCAGTTTCAATGGTTAATTGATTCCCTTTCATCCTAAAACCCATAATTCCCATTGAATCACCATTAGAATTAGAATTACCATTGCCCTCAAAGAATCACCATGTTCCATCAGATTTCTGGGCCTTCCAGGAGCCCCAAAGATTGGGATCCGCAAGCATCGGAATCACCCAGCTTTAGCCGCAGCCGCCGCCTGGGGCAGCTGTCGCATCGCCTAGAGCTTTGTTTGGGCCTAAAGGAGGCAGTGGGGGCAGCGGTGAGAGGTCCCAAAAATGCTGGGAGTTTCTTGATGATTATCATGACCTTGTTGTTAGGGCTTGTTCAGGGTGAAATATGATGATTCAGCCAGATACATGGTGTTTAACCAACAGAAATGGGTATAGAAGTTGATATAACATGATATAACATGATATAACCAACAAACATATACAAAAATGACTGGAACCAATGATGATTTGTAGCTACCCTCACCCTCTGATAATCAAACATGGCGTGCTGGAAAATCCCCCAGTGGAGTTCGATGATTTTCCCAGCGAACTAAACCTCCACGGCTAGTTCGGTCATTTTTTGTTGCCATATTTGATTACCGGAGGGTAATGGGGACTTGATGGGATGAAATATAGACATCATATGATAACAAGGGATATATGGCTATGATCATGTAGATCATGTGTGACAAACATAATGTATGATATGGAGATATGTACTGGGTTTTATTGTGTAGATGCTGACAATATAGCTATGACATTGGGGTGTTGTAGATAATATCTTTGATGTCAATAGATACTCGTATAATGCCATTTCAGGCATCCAATATCGAATTCGTTGGATCAATTCTACTTCTAGTTGCTTACCTCTTACACTGCTTCCATCGACAATTTCATCCGGTTTTCTTGGTGCTCTTTCAGATTACCATCTGGCAATCTGAACTCATTTGACATTCCACGAAATTCCCCAGTGATCCAGTTGTGTCCACCCATTTGATCCGTCAGGCTGCCGCCAAAGCCAGCTGTGAGCCTGAAAAAGATACCTGCGTGGACTGAAAAGGGCCCTTTCCAATGGGAACCAGATTTTCCAAAATTAGCGCCCCCAGTTATAAGTTCGTTTGCAAATTCCATTATATATATATACATTGTAACATCTGTAAGTCATAAGTACTCGTACATATAGTTTCCATAAACCCTATAATTTGCCTATACTAGTGATGCCCCCCAATAAGAGCCGGGGTCACCGCTTTTCAGTTCGCTTCTTTTTTGGAGGTCCATGTTGGCTTCATGAGCGCAACCTTCTCAGATCGATGCATGTTTGATCGCCGATGTACACCTCCGAAGCTGTTTAGACCCAGCTCCCAACCAGCGGTGCTGCTGCTTTTTTTGTGGCCTGGCGGAACTTGAGGGGCGTGCACTTCATGAAGATCTTATAACTTTTCCCACCCCAAAACCCCGAAGAGCCGCCGCTTATTTCAGGCGCGATGGCGCGCCAAGTGCGGCAACGCCGCTGCTTGGGCGCGGCAGCGGCACTTCTGGCCGCCCATGGATCAGGGTAGCTTGGATAACTTGGATGCCAGGGCGGTCAAGTTATTGGACTGTATAAGTTGTTGTTGGGGGATGGTCATCAATCTATGTTCATAGGGAAATTTGTACGAATTATGTTCGGATTCGCATGAAGTGGGATGAATGACGACCATAAAACCATATCATGTTTGATCCTAGCACAGATGGTGACTGATGGGGATGCGTAAATATGCCAATGAAAACCAAACATAATGGGGATAGAATAAGGACATTTCTAAGCAACAATGTGCTATTTGGGTGCGCTTGAAAACGGGGCACCACCATCATATCCGTGTTTTTTTTGCTGGGACTGAGTTGCCATAAAAGGTGTTGGCGTTGGTGTTGGTGTTGGTGGTGGTGTTGGTGGTGGTGGTGGTGGTGGCGGTGGTGGTGGTTAAATCCACCGTTTTCAGGCACACCCAGATTCAGATGATGTAATTGACTGACATGGTTGGGATATCGGTGGAAACATGTAAAAACCAGGCTGCTCCAAAGCTTCGTTGGCTGGGCGAGTCCTGCCCATCGCCGCCTCCCTGGTAGCCACTTGACGCGATGGGCGGAAGCCGAGACCGACCTGGTGGTGCCTCGGCAACAACAAAAGCTTGGGGATTTAAGCGTTGAACACCGTCCTTCAAAACCATATTTCTCGGAATGGCTATACAACATCAAAACCAACCATGCGGGATATTTCTCGCTGGAACTCATGGGATGACTATAACCTATGGTAATCAAACATTTTGCTCGTAAACAAGTAAAATCATCTACCACTTGTCCATAGAGATGTTAGATTACGAGTGTAGGGGGACAATGATTTCACCAGAAACAATGATATAGCCACTAGTAGGTTCAGGTTTAAGCATCAATAGTAAGAGGCGCTTCGAACCATCCAACATGGGGATGGAACCAGAAACATCATCAAGAAACATGGGGATGAGATAAGCTGAATAATGATAGGATACTTGTTAGGGTATTTGCTGTCAAACTGACTGGAACGGGAGTTCAATACTTGAATTTGTTGCTATCAATGGGGATATATATATATAGAACCAGATAGTAGATGATTTTGTGGCAAGGTATCCAAGCTTGGCACTTCCCTGGGCTTGGTTTCGCAGTCATGGAACGACTCTATTAGAGTAATTTGATATTAAAGCCTAGAGCGTGGATTAAACTAATTACTGTAGGTGGATTAGGGAATCCAATTTTTGAGACAACTGAAAGTTTAGAAAACATGGGGAACACATCTATTGAGCTGGTATTACAGCCTAGTTAGGGGGAGTTGTGGGCCTTGTACAATTTTAAGATCTGAGTCGTGATGGTTGATCTTTTGAGGAAAGGATCGGTTTCATGGCCACAAGAATCAGGCTCAGGACACAGTACTGCACAAGTCATCAATATTTGTCCACATCGCAGGGCAAAATACTATATGTCACAAAGCCATGGTTTTTTTTTGTATATATAAAATTTATGTATTATCGAAGGAAGTTTAGAAGTCAAACTTCCGACAATATGGACAGATGAAAAGCAGAGATGGGAAGAGTCAGAGAGAAGAGAAGAGTAGAAGAGAGAAGATCAGAGAAGAGAAAGAGTC
>Ga0126342_10004687_pt1 | contig 23489 bp, 29 predicted proteins | sample Cyp1metagenome_FD_92528 | JGI IMG/M metagenome (GOLD analysis project Ga0126342, IMG submission 92528) | Coral microbial communities from Lord Howe Island, Old Settlement Bay, Australia - Cyphastrea 1 metagenome | ecosystem: Host-associated > Invertebrates > Cnidaria > Coral ...
TATATATATATATATATAAAATACATATGTTTATATACATATATGTTTATACATATATATATATATAGTTATATATATATATATATTTATATATATATATATATATGTTGATATATATATATATATGGCTATATATATATATATATGTTGATATAAATAAATATATATATATATATGTGTTATATATAAATATGGTTATATATATGTTATATATATATATGTTATATATAAATATGGTTGTATATATGTTATATATATATATATATACATGTGGTTATATATAAATGTAAATGGTTATACACATATATATATATATATATGTTATATATATGGTTATATTTATATATGGTTGTATATATATATATGTATGGTTATATATATAATTGTATATATGGTGATATATATATATATATACATTGTTATTATTATTATTATTAGTAATAGTAGTAGTAGTAGTATTATCATTATACATACGTATATATACATATGAACACACAATAGTTCGATACAACCACTAGATACCGGTTATTTTGGGAATCCATGAATAGAATGATATTACAAGTTCTATGATGTTGTATGTATATCCTCGAAATGAATTTGATGGAGCATACCAGAGGATGGTAAGGTGAGACAAACACTGAGGAGCTTGCGATTGGACACTAATGCCACAAAGGGATTGGATCTGCACAAATATGGTTCGGAACATTGGCAGTAGAATGGCAGAAATACAGCCGTTGAATCATAGATATATCACCAACTTGAAACAAGGTCACTGATTTCAGACATCAGATGAAAAAAAAATCTTCCATCGACCGAAGTCGCCACAGGTTGGATCATCTGACTCCACCCAAATGTCAGTTCCTCAGCCAAGTTGTTCGAAATTAGAGCTGCAACTAGAGGATGATGATTTGGTGATTTCCTGTACCCCCAGTCATCATCCATTTCTAGAATTTTCTAGATGGATTGTCCATGAAATAAACCATCCAGCGTTTTTGGGCTACTCCCATGTTTAGAAAATGTTCATTTATGGATATGTGAGGTAGATACCCTCTGGTAAACTAACATAACTATTGAACAACACTTTTTTTATGGGTAATCCAACTATAAATGGCCATTTTCAATAGCTATGTGAATGTTTACCAGAGGGTAAACTATAGGTGTTTTCCACCAACCTTTCACTTGGCACCCGGCTCCACCGGCACAGACCTTTACGGGGCGCTTTTTTAGCGGAGCGGAACCGGATGGAACCGGGCTCCCGCGCCCAGTCCCAGAAGCCAAAGACGTTGTTGGAGTCGATGCCAAAGGCCTGGATGGGGAGCCAGAAAATCCCAGCCAGAACATCCAGAAATGATTGGGAGTATGTTTGGGAATATATTATGTGTATATATATATATATAAATTATATATAATATAGTGTATATTATATTATGTGTATCTATATATATATACATGTATACACTTTATTATATATATATATACATATTCCAATGAAACATTGAAATTGATTGGGGCATCCATTGGAAATATATGATGTTATGACTTAAGATGTCATATCACGTTATGACATGTTTGAGTTCCGTTGACTGTCACCGGTTCCAAGTCGATTGGAAATGGATTCAATCATATTCAATACCCCTTTTTTAGATGTCCTTGGGGTGGTATTAAAAAAGCAAAAAGATGCACCATACATCTAAAAATACTGGAATGGGGTACTTCCACATCCGCATGTCTTTTAGATGTCTTTGTAGTTACATGGGGCACTTCCACTACCACGTTACAGTACATGCGAGTCTAGAGGGTATCTTTAAAGTACCAAAGTACAGGGAGGATCATCCCATGGTTCGCACGAAGTGAAGAAGCATGGTTACGAGGTTTTCTTACTGGAGATATACCGTCTAGAAAAGCGCTTAAGTGGCTTATAGAAGATGGAATCCCTTATATACCCCTAATATATCCTAATATTAGATATCAGCCTAAGAATCCTGGCTTGCTATTGGGTCTATTCAGATTTCTAGTCTATTCATTGGGCCCATCACATGCACAGTATTCAAATTTAGGATGATCTTCTGAATGGGTCCGACCAATTGCTCGTGGGTTGACAACCTATACCGCCTATACTACTATACCTAACAAGAAATGGAGCTGGAACTCCAGTAAAACAACAATTCTGATACTTTCGTTCCAAAATACCCTAAATGGGAGCAGTGGGAGCAGGACATTGGACTGGTCATCTATCAATACCCAGGGAAGTCTTGGGAGCTACACTATACAGCAGTTGGCGGTGAAGCCGCATTGTTGGAATTAAACAACCAGAATCCAACTGTGATATCAAGGGTCGAAACCTTCAAAACCAGAAAATACCTTTGAGATTCCATGATTTGAAAAGGGCTGGATTGCCGTTCAGTCTTTATCTATTTGTCTAATGCCAAAATTGGTAGGCATGATGGAATTGACGCTGATGCTGCATGGAACCGACTGGAAAAAGACAACCACATTTTCACGACCCGCGATCGTCAAGGCCAGTATATAATCAGATATTGGTTGGATGAGTGATTTGTTGCAATGGTTACAGGCCAAATACAACGGGATTGCAACAGGTTCACTGCAGCTGTTGAACTTTCTCCCAAGTTTTCATATCTCAAGATATCTCAAGAAGTTTTTTGCCAGATGTTCTTGAACTTAGTAGCGACTTTAGCGCAGTTTTCTTGGCTTTCCCAGACTGCTGACAAAACCACACTAGCTACGATGAACCCCCCTACGATCCAACCTTGGTCTTATCCAGTGCTGTAGAGCAGGCCACCACGTGCTTCGCCACACCTGGGCCGAAATTTGAATTAGAAAATCATCAAAAGCCCATAAGAGATCGGGCAGTTTCGTGTCACGTAAGTGTTAGAGGTTTAAAACATGCCAAACGTTTCTTTGTAATAGTATAATCCCCGAACTAATCATCAACTAACATGGGTTTTGAGCACTGCTCAGCTTTAAAAAAAAAATATATAAAACCAACATAAAGCCACCACCACCACCACCACCCAACTGTTCATTTCCAAACCACGGCAACGTCCGAGGTCCCAACAGTCTTCGCCCATCGCCTTCACCAACCATGCCTGGTAGGAGCTCAACACGCCAAGCGATAGATCTATCTAAGCTCGATCTATAGCCTAATGATACTGATACATCTTATATGGGGTTTCCACAAATGGGGGATCGCCAAAATGGATGGTTTATAAGGGAAAATCCTATTAAAATGGATGATGTAGGGGCACCTCCACTTCAGGAAACCTCCATATAGTAATAATTACAGTAATAATGATAATCATGATAATGATCTTAGTAATATTCCAATCATAACATAGAATCATGATAATGATATATGATAATGATCTTAGTAATATTATATTACTGATAATAATGATAATATATGGTAAATGATCTTAGTAATACTACTGTCAATAGCAGTCCTAGTTAAACATCAGATTTCAATATCAAAGATCTATGCAAATAGTACTCAAGATTTTGAACAAATAATGATCCGAGTTCAATCTATGATTTCCAATATAATTTGATCCGATTATATCAATATCAATGGGTTGGTTTAGAGTGAGAATCTTAACCTTATACCAGCACAGTAGTTGTTGCAAGCTTTTCTTGCAAATTTTCCCTTCAACCAATTAACCAATTCCGGCATGATAATAACAATCATGATCTGCCCATATTCAATGTTCATTTCTTCCTAAACTAGATAACCGCCAATTTTCCAGATGATTCCCTTTCCAACCATCATAAATTGGTGAGGTCGTTCTGAAGTCGCTATAACCAAAAAAACAATCTGTTTGCCAACATGGTTTTGGTTTCAAGGTGTCCCTTTCGCATGTTTGATTTAATCAATGTTTAATCGCAAATTGTAGCGATACCGGGAACCCAGTAAGGCGAAAGGGTGAGCATACAACTACCATAAATATCCATAAACTACATTACAATCATTAGATGGGTGATGTTGCCATGTTGCGGGCAACTGTTTGTAATCTACTTTGCATTACATATTCCATTACTAACCATTACTAATCTTTACCAGACATGGAGCACGTGGGCATACCTCCGACAATGGCTGGACTGGCAAATTCCTGTGCTGGCCCCAATTTAAGTATAGGTCAATCATCATTTGTCCAGTTACAGTAAATCCCAAGTAAAGTATCCGTATCCAGTCACAATCATAAAAAACTTTCCATATATTATATGTGGCCAGTTATATCCCAAGTTCTGTATAGGTCAATCATCATTTATCCAGTTAAAACCCAGGTTAAGTATGTGCATCCAGTCGCAATCATATAATACTATCCATACATTATATGTGGCCAGTTACATCCCAAGTTAAGTATCTGTATCCAGTGAAATCATATAGTACTATCCATATATTATACGTGGCCAGTGATATTCCAAGTTAAGTATAGGCCAATCATCGTTTATCCACTTATATATCCCAAGTTAAGTATCTGTATCCAGTCAAAATCATATAATACTATCCATATTATTATAGGCCCAGTTATATCCCAAGTTAAGTATCTGTATCCAGTTACAATCATATAATACTATCCATATATTATATGTGGCCAGTTTTATTCCAAGTTAAGTATAGTATAGGCCAATCATCATTTATCCAGTTATATCCCAAGTTAAGTATAGGTCAATCAATTTACCCAGTTATATCCCAAGTTAAGTATAGGTCAATCATCATTTATCCAGTTATATCCCAAGCTAAGTATCTGTATCCAGTCACAATCATATAATACTATCCATATATTATATGTGGCCCACATATATTTTTCAGAAATGCGCCTTGACGGTCTTGGCATTGAGCATCGTCTCTGCAGTGGTGAAGGTCTTGGAGATGATCACCACCTAAAAATGTCAATCTCTTCATTTATTGTGTAACATATGATAATATAATATAATATAATATGATATATATATATATGATAATAAGATAATATAATATGTATATACAAATAAATATGAATACTATCTGTATGTAGATGTAATATGTATGTATGATGTATTTCTATGTATGTGTTAATATATATGTTGTTTTGCTGACATGATAAAAACACCGTGACGACTCATTACTCTAGTTAGGTTGTGTCATAGCTTTTGACATATATGTGTTTGCAATCATTACATATGTATAAGCCCAATGATTACATAGTTGCGTTCTCTCTCTCTCTCCCCTTTCACTCTGTGTTTGTACATACATGTGTAAATAAATATATATATATATATATCAAACCAAAGAAAACAGTGAAGGGGAAATTCCAACTAAAAAAAGTCGTAAATTATCTGTCTATCTTTTTGGAAGTTCTGTATTTTTGAATATATATATATATGATATATATATATATATATAACTATGACATATATATATATGATATATACATATATCTTCTTTATATATATATATGCACGTAGTATAAAACATTGTGTATAATATATATATATATATACATATATATATATTCACAAATAGAGTGAGAATCGTAGATTGAAAGTCCAAGTGACCATGTGAATGGCATTCAGTAGACATCTACGATCATATGGGTGTGTGAAAAATGGCGTATGCCCCCTAATTTCACTATTTGAGTCGTGAAAATGATGATGATATAACCACTGGACAAAATGCAGTTGTCCGCAAAAAATCCAACAACCCATACCCTCCAGTAAACAAACGTAGCCATAGAAAATCACCATTTTCAACAGCAAAACCATCTACAAATGGAAATGTCCCATAGCTATGTTAGTTTCCTAAAGGATATACAGCTCGTTTTTCAGAGCTCTGGGCTCCAGACCAAGGTCGTCTCTGGGTTCAAGCCTTCAAGGGCCTCAATCACATGGGATGAATGCATATCTCATAAAGCAACTGCACTGGGCACTGGGGATTTATTTATACATTGGGGATTTATTTTGCAAATTGGGGATTCTATTTATGTATATATATATACATACTTGTATATATGTGTACCCAGTTTACTGTATCTCATCAGGGATACAACCAAGAATGATCTGGAAGGCAGAAACGATCGGTCTAAACAGCAATAGGCAAAGTAGATGTGGAGAGTAAAACATACCTTTTGTTTGGAATGCCATAGGGTCTTGATATGTCTTGATGTTTTTTAAGGTATCACTAGCAGAACAACCAGGTAACTACCCGAAAACAACGGAATACAGTCACAACTTCCAGGCAAGAACAACAGAAAATGTGATAAAAGACACCAGCAGTCACACAAAAGGTGGAAAGAACCTAGCTTCTGCATTTCATATATATATATATATAATTACAATACCCATTGACTCATTGATTCAAGTGATTGAGAAAACTGATTCAGGTTGAGTCTAAGTCTGAACATAGTCCGAAGTCCTTGAGTTCCGTCTTCCGGTGCTATCTGCGGAGGGGTTGTCATGCTGGGCTCTCTAAGGTATCACACCACCATCTAGTACCACCAGTCAGAAGTTGGTTGATAAAACCCATTAAACAAAATAGGTATGTATCATAAACCCTAGCTACGTATTGGAGTTATGAACCAACTTGGCGAACGAACTGGGGCACTACCTTGAATACATAGCCTGCACTCATACATACACAGGGCTGCTACAACCTATTCTGTGTGCCTGCCGGAATGGGGGTAGATTTGTCACTGTCCCTCTTTAATTTGGCCAATCTTGTCCCCCTTGTATCTGGGGTGTTGGGAGCAGCCCTGCTAAACATCGAATGTGGTAAACCCAACAATAAACAATCCCCAAAATCACCATAAATGGGTAGAGTATAAATTTCCCCAAAAGGTGGGTTTACGGCATTGGGTGTTCCCCTATATATTTCCATATCCATATTGGGCATTAATATACCTGGGTAAATTTCTATAATTTCACAATAGTTACATTATATCATGTTATATCCCCAATATCCCCCTTTCTATGGTTTATGGCAACTAACCTACCCTTCCAATCCTCCTCCCCAACCTTCCCACCGACGTGCCGGATTCGGGTCACCAGGCCCTCTGCACGTCGATGGGGTCTACATTGGCCAAGAACCGCAACTTGCGACCGCTGGCTGCTGCGGCAGCCTCCGATGTCTATAGACAAGGCATCTGGGTCCACTGGGTCAGTTGGAGGGAATTTATTATACCCACCAGTAAATTAACATAGTCCCTGGCAGATGGGGGTTGGAAGATTAGTTTCCATTAAAAATTGGTGATTTTCAGGGTCTATGTTTATTTACCAGAGGGTACATGGAAAAATGATGAACAATTGGAAGATGAATAGGTAAAAAATATTGGTTAATAAACATATATATCCATATGTCACTATGGTTGACAACTCTATACCAATAGGTGGCCCCATTGGAAGATGGCTCAGTTGGTTGATGACCAAGCTGGTTGCTAAATATAATGCATTCCACACATGTATCCTAAGTACATTCCAAGTACGTTTACAGGGATGGTGATTAGAACATATTATCTAGCTATTATAATTGGCGGGATGTATATAACATATTATTTCATATTATATAACTGTGATAAGAACATATTATATAACGACACTTTGTAGAACACATATCATGTTTGATCGGGCTCCGGGACCCGGTGCCTCCGGGTCGGTCTTTAAGGCTTCGTAGACAAACTCCACGCCCAGGTAGGAGCCTCCAATCCTGACACGGAGATCTCACATCCAGCAGATCCAAGTGGAAGTTGGAAAGAAATTCTTCATGGAAGTCGGAAATAGCATCTCCAATCCAATAGGATCCATGTATGCTATATATGCTAACATTTGGGGTGTATTGATGGTAAATGTTACCATATATAGCATACATGGATCCTATGGGAATAGATGTTGAAATATGATGAAATATTCCGGTAGTTGTTTTTTTAAGATCAAATTTCATACGCATCAGTCTGGGATTTGCTTTAGATGAACCTCGAGATGACAACATTTTCACTAGATTCCCCAGTTTATTGACCAACAATTTGGATTTGCTTAAGAACCCCCCCAATATAAAAATAGACATCTTCCCTTTTGCGATTCCCGAGTCGTAGTGGATTTCCTATTGGGAAAAAGAAAAAATGGTGCCCAAGGCATTCCAACTTGGTGATCAACTTGAAACTGGTGGGCTTGACAAAGTGCACTTGCAATCAAAATAAACTATAATATCATGAATACAAATAACTAGATAGATAGGTGGATAGATGGATCGACGGATCGATGGATGGATGGATGGATGGATGGATGGATGGATCGATCGATAGATAGATAGATAGATAGATCAATAGGTGTTCCACTGGAAAATGGGGATATGCCATTGCCAGGTCGGGTGTCAGGTCACTGTGTTGTTCTAGTTGTTGTTGGTGCTGTGGTTGCTTTTGACCCGCTGACATTGCATTTTCCTGGGCCGCATACTCTTACTAACTAGCCAGTGCTTGTCTACAACATCAAAAACCCGGTCGGTGTTTGAAACATCTTGAAACACACATTTGCCAGTGAAGCAATGTCAACTGGGTTTGTCAAATAGAGACAAATTTGCGAAAAAATGCAGAACCAACACCAGCAGTCAAACATGTCAGGCAAGTGCCCGCAACTGCGTCTTGGCATCCTGTCTAACAAGACCATGACCATGTCTGAAAGCAAACCGTATTTGAGAACGATGCCTGAATCTAGCAAACTGTTCCTGATTGCATTCTATCCCCGTATGACTCTGGTGCATATGCGGAAAATGAATAGTACACCCAAATTAAAACCGTCTCTAACAATAACTGATATACATCCAATAACATAACTGAGATCTAATGATAATAATGGCGGCATTAACAATATGATGTTTTTTTTTGACACGTCCAATGGTTAGTCCAATTTCAAATCTCATTCCGGACCCGGGGACCCGCTGGGCTGACCCGATGCACACCACATCGGTCAGGGCTTTGCCGGTGAAGCCTTTCCATTCGCCGGAACGAACCTGGCGACTAAAACGTGCACGACATGGATGTTTATACTAAGGGTAACAGTTTTTTCAAGAAAAACAATATCAACATGTTTCCAATGATAAATATAAATATAATATGCGTGATAATATGCGCGTATAGTGTATGAATATGTATATATATATATATATATATATATGGATGGATGGATGTATGCATGTATGCATGTAAATTTATATGTATGTGATATCTGATAAGTATCAATTACTGTACGTTTATATTATCGGTTTACATATATATGTATGTATGTATGTATGTATGTATGTATGTATGTATCATAATATGTTTGATTTTTGATGAAATTCCTTCCCCCGACGTGAAACACCCATCTGCCAGCAACCCTGGTGGCTTTGATGACCATGTTTCAATCCAGGACTTTTCTCCGTGATTTTCCCTTTTTTGGGGCGAGAAGTTGTCAAAAAAAAAGTAGTCTCATCATTCCTACCATGAGCATTGCAATAACTTGGGGTATCCCCAATTTTCAGACCCAAATGGGATATAGTTGTGTCATATCTCCCAGCATCCCAAGTGTAAATCGCCATTCCCCATTACCATGAAATTCCCAGCGGAGACGGTGCATCACCACGATTTAAAACCAACAGTTTAGCCTAAGGACGAAAGTTTAAGGCAAAACCTGAGAAGCATTCCCGAAGCTCGTCGAAGCTTTAAAAAAAAACCAGAGTACCGTATACCTCTGAGAAGCTACCCGAAAACTCCCGGAAGGTACCAGAAGGCTTCCAAAAGATACCCAGAGGCACTTCCGAAGCCCCTTCCAGGTCCCAAGAGCTCCAAGGCCGAATTTTCACGGGAAAGGACGAAAATTTAAGGTTTTTTTCAGACAGTTTAAGGCTATGGACGAGAGCGTGAGGTTAAGAGCGAAAGTTTTAGGCTAAACTTCAGAAGCATTCCCGAAACTCCTCGAAGCTTAAACAGGTTTCCAAGAGTCCCTATACAGAATCTTTCAGAAAATATCGGATAGCTCCCGGAAGGTACCAGAAGCTTCCAAAAGATACCCAGAAGCATCCGAAAGGTACTTGAAGGTTCCAAGAGCACTAAGGCCGAAATTTTAAGCCTAAGGACGAAAGTTTAAGGCTATAAGGACGAGAGTTTAAGGTTTAAGGACGAAAGATTATAAGGCTAAGCCTCAGAAGCATTCCAATGGGGCCTTGAGCCGTGAACCCCTTGACATATATATATATATATATATATTATTTTACCATACTTTTGTATGTCCAAAAGCTCTGAATTACTTCGAAATTCCTTTGACAATTCAGCCGGTGGCCCGCACAGTCGTTTTTGCTGAAAGCATCACTGTCCCATCTAGTTTTCCCAGCAGCCATCAGCATGCGGTCCAAAGCTACGCAAGGCCGGCTGCTACATCTCAGGGATCTTGCGTTGAGCGGATGGGAATTGGGGATGTCGCAATTTAGCGAAATGGAATGAGCAGAACCCTGCAAGCTATCATGGTGCAGTCGATTTTTCGTCTAGGATGTAAAGATTGGGCTATTAATTAGTCTTTCCATATGAATCTCGAATGACGCCTCTTGAACTTGCCCAATCCTGGGCCTCCTCAGCTTGAGAGGAAGGTGATGAAGGCGCGCACCGCCCTGTGCAGGCCAGCCTGCGGCTTCGCCCATTAGAGCACCCGCGTACACGTTAGGTGGTGCACCCTGTGGTTCTCCCGCGCCTCCCCTGCCAACTTTTTCTCCGAATTTCGCTGGATTTATCGGAGTGCGCCTAATGATATAGACAGATATCTATCTATCTATTCTAATCTGATCTGATCTAATCTAATCTATTCTATTCTATTCGATTCTATTCTATTCTATTCTAATCTACCTATCTACATGTAATTATTACGTTCTTTTTATGCATCCATCGATCTTCCTGCAATAAGAGATGTCTCAATCCTGAATGGTAGAACATTGCCATATATATAGAGCTTACATGCTGCTCTCAAATCTTTGTGAGAGAGGAAATATATCGGGCCATCGATGATCAACCTATTTGCCCAAGCAATCTGTGTTGGCGGGTAGGATCTAATTGATTGCGCATCATTCGCACTATCTATCATCATGAATGTGGCTCAGGGTTATCGGAAGTCCTGCGGGGTCTGCCTCTGACGCTGCCGGTGTGAGCGCGGCGGAAACTGCAGCGTCTCACGGAGGAGTTGGGACACTTGACCTTGTTCTCGTTGCTGTAGAGCAACTTGAGCACTTGGGCGCCCATTGGCAAAGGGAATCCGGATGGCCGGGATGGCGAAAGAAATCACCAGAATCTCATGAGCTTTTAGTTGTAGACTCAGGAATGTCAAGGGAAAATTTAATAAAAGTTCATTCGATATTCTACATATTAGAGGCTCTACGAACCGGATACGGATGTCAAGATGAATCCGCATCTTTATTTATACTACATCATATGATGTACAAGAATATCTATTGTACATACTCAATGCTACGGGAGGCACGCAAATCGTACGGGAGTCGTACGGGAGTGCTACGGAAGCGCTACGGCAATGCAACGGGAGTGGCATAGGAGATGTACGGGGTTTTTTCCGGTGTGCTAATGGAGAGGTATGGGAGCGGTACAGGAATGTTAGAGGTGTTAAGAAAGCGGCACCGGGAGTGCCATTCTGAATATCACTTCCTCGAGCGATTCAGCAAGGAAGCAGGGACAAACCGAAAACAATAGAGGGAAAGCCATGATTTGTCATGGGTGCCTTTGTCGTAGGACTTGCAAAAGCCCACTTCAGGCACCTCTCCCTTTTGACTGAAAACAAAGCATAGCCATCCATTAGTAGATTCTGCTGTACATCTAGTTTCCTTTCATTGACCGGATCTCCTGGGCGCATGTTGCTTCCGCCTTCCTTGGTTGCCGCGCATGCGCTGGGGTCCGAGGCACACGAACATGGCCCCAGGCCAAGCTGGGCCTTCCACATCACAGGGATCCGCCTCATTCGGTGCTGCCGGCAGACAAGGATGGAGGGTTGCGTCATGGGAAAACCTTTGGAAGAAAATCATGGGTTTGCAGACCCTCGTGCTGCCACTTCTCTTGTCCAAGTTGCAACATCGTCTGCGCATCTATGAAATATGTGAAAAATACACATATAAATAATATTTATTTATTTATTCATTCATTCATTTATTTATTCATTCATTTATTTATTCATTTATTTATTCATTTACTTATTTATTTATTTACTTATTTTTGAATATATTTTGAAAGCTATATTTTAAAAATACGCAAAAGTAAAAAAAAAAGTTAATTAATTTTAATAGATAAATTTAAAAAACGACTAAACAAATATATATATATATATGTATATAGTAAAGGCATTGATGCAGTGCAAGCAAGTGGCCAAACCCGGGATGATAAGATCCCACAGGATGTTCCAAACATCATTCTCTTGACCGCAAAGTCTTGCTTCAAGACCTGGGACGAAGGTTTCTCCAAATAATGTAAGCCAGATATTTCCGGAGGCTGCTCTCATTTCTTTGCTCTACATACAACCATGCTGTACAATACCAAAATGGTGTTATGCAGATGTTTCGGGAGGCTGCTCCCCTGTCAACAAATAGCCGAGTCGGGTTGTTCTCACAGCCAAGATACGCCACTCCAGCTGTGAAACGATTTCTTCGAAAAGAATGGACATTGGCTCCCAAGCCGCAGGGAACCATGCCTCCACTTCCTGGCAACCTTCCAACAACGATATTTTACAACAGGTCAACAATAGAAGCGCATTCATTCGGCAGTGCTTGTTGCTAGGTATGTTTGTTGCAGCAACATTGTCAAGTGCCGTGCAGATCAAGCCGTTAGGAATGAAAACTTGTGGAAACAGAAACATGCGTTGAGAAAAGCAGAGGCTTCACTTCTCACCGGCCTTCCGCAATTCATCCATCGGAATCAGCTGTGGGACGCTGATCTGGATCGCGTTCGGTGCCACCTTTTCCAGGTCATTTTTTATGGGTCCAACATGATCCAACTTCATTAGAATCTTCGCCAGATAAGGATTATCCCAAATGGTAGCTAAGCCGAAAGAGATAATCTTCCAACAATCTAGGATCAACAGAACCTGTGTGCTCGACCAGGCCACCTGTTTCTTCATCGTGGCCAAGTCCATGGAGCTAGTTCAGCTAGCGGATGTAACGGGCGCAACCCAATTGCAGACCTGCTGCTTGTTTGAGACACGTCATGAATATGCTTCAATCATCATTGAGGATTGCAGTTGATATGTTTACCTGAGGATGTCTGATTAATTTAGGAAAAATTAGCAAATAATGAAAACTCATCCGATCCACATCTGGCCAGTGAGACACACAGACGCGAAGGCCGGCAAAATGCAATGGCATCTCTGAAAGCAAGCAAATGACATAATTTAAAAGCATGTAAGATATATATATATATAATTATATGTATATATGTAATATAAATTAATATAATATAGTCATGCTCTAACATAATTCCTTGTCGTGGTATTTCTTTTCTTGTCGTGGTATGCATTTCCTGGTCGTCTCGTGACGTGACACCTGAACCAGAGCGTCTTTCTGGGAAATATAAATTGTATAATTATTGCCACCAATGAAATTGAACCCAGGTCTCTCTTGGAAATTTAATTTCAGAGCAACATAAACTTCATCCTTCACAGCAACTACAAACGGAAACCTAGCTCTGTTCCATCTTCCTTCCCGGAAGCTTGTGAAGTGCCATCCTTTGAAGCGGCTTTCCCAAATGCACAAGTCTGAGCTCCCTGAGAAATCTCGAAAATATCTCAAACAAGTCACGCAACCCTCTGCTTATCACAGTTCTAGAAAGGAAGGATATCCTCAGGAGCACCTTCGCTTCGCAATAACAAAAAATAAGTTTTTTCGAGTTATTTTATGCAATACTAGACCAAACATATAGAAAACAACATATCGTGGCCAAGGTATTTTTTTTAAACATTGTTAGGATATAAGGAAAAAACGTTGGTAGGTTATAAGAAATAAACGGTGTTAGGATATAAGATCAATTCGGGGTACATGAAAGTCAAATCCAAGTAAGAAGAATTAAATCTTGGTTGAGGACCCGTGTAAGTGTTTAATCGGTAATATCCCAACATATCCCAATCGTAATCCCCATTGTTTCATGGTTAACTCCCCATCGATTTAGGGGTCCAACAAGGGTCGAAAAAATCCATCCGCACCTTATCAGAGAAGCCCTTCATGGCGTCCAAGACCTTCCAAACCTGCCGGAAACAGTCCAATGGAAAGCTGGGAGAAATGGTTCAACGAAGAAAGTAGTTCATTACGATATTCATTTTTTGTTGGTTGGATTTACGAACGTCTGTCTTGGTTAAACAGATAAAAGGTTCGATTCATCAAGATTTTAGTAGGATTTGACGATTTTTTATCTTAAGTTGGGAAGTAAGATTAACATAATTACCTTGCAGAAAAAAACAACGAACATAGCTATGGTATAGACGGCCCATTTAACCATGAGTTATTCGTCAAAGATGGTGATGTTTCATGGTGTTCAATTCCTAGGTAATCAATTTGGATCATCCCAAGGATTTCACCATGTCAAGAGATCCGAACCCGCAAGAAAGAGGATTTCACAAACATCTAAAATATTAAAATCAAACATATTAAACATATCAAATCATCATATTTCTGTCCATTGACTGCCTACATCCTACCTTCTGTTAACATCAATAAGTTCTTCTTGAGACCAACTGTCTTGGTCAAATCCAACTTCTTGCCGTTTCCGAGCTGTTTCTGCTGTATCAACAGCTGCTTGACATCCATCTTTTTGGTGGTGCTGGCTACATCCCAACTTCTGGTCTTTGACGCACCAAAACTTGGTGGCTTTACCAGAAGGAATCCCAATTCTCAGGGTTGCTCTATAAGGGTGGTAGATCGGCTAAACGATCTAAAAACTATTTAACTTAGAGGCTTAGAGGTAAAACTACACGCTTTTCCCCCTTGTGATTATCAACGCACAACCGTGGTTGTAGCAACTGTGGTTGGGAAACTCTATCCGTAGCCAACTGGTTGCCCATCCTGGGGAATATGGATACCCCCAGCTCGGAACCGCTCCCTCCTAACCACTGGTTAATACCAACGAAGAGAATACCATAAGTTCAACATATATATATAATATATAGTTATATATATATAGTTATATATATATAGTTATATAAATATATAGTTATATATATATATAGTTATATATATATATATAGTTATATATATATATATATATATAGTTATTTCATGTTTGTTATTGTATACGATACCAATACTTAACAGTTCAAGCCCAAACTTATTCTATATCTAGGGCTCCAAACACCTTCTGAGGCTGTATTTGAGGGTGTTTTTTTGGGACCTAGTTACACCTTCTCAGCAGGTATTTGGAGCACCAGGGGATAATAATCCATAATCCATTAACAATAATTATGTTTATCATCCCCTTGTAGATTTAAGTCGGAACCTCATAGGCCCCCATTTTATAGACATTCTATAGAGGAAATTGCTACGAGGATTGTTTATCCATTAACAATACATAGTCCACTAACAATCCAATAATATGCCAATAATATCCAATAGCCATAATCCATTAACAATCCAATAATTATGTTTCTCCATGTTAAGGCCATAAGCTTTGGCAAACGTTCCCTCAACGCCAGACCCGCACGCCTCAGGCACCACGTTCTGCCCATCCACCGCGATGGAGGCCGAGCGTGGTGCTCGCAGGGCACAGTGCAGGACCTGGACGTTCAAAATGGGGAGATGACCCGGCACAAAAAAAGAGGAAACAATCGACAAATAATTGGAAAATGATGGGAATATGATGGAAAAATGTTGGGAAAATGATGGGAATATAATGGGAAAATGATGGGAATATGATGGGAAAATGATGGGAATATGATGGGAAAATGATGGGAATATGATGGGAATATGATGGGAAAATGATGGGAAAATGATGGGAATATATGGGAAAATGATGGGAAAATGATGGGAATATGATGGGAATATGATGGGAAAATGATGGGAATATGATGGGAAAATGATGGGAATATGATGGGAATATGATGGGAAAATGATGGGGAGATGAGAAAATGATGTGAACATGATGGGAAAGTGATGAACATTGTGGGAAATTGATGGGCACAAGATGGGAACATGATTAGAACAGAACATAATGGGAAAATGATGGTAACAAGGGAATGTTTTGGAATTCATGGAAGCATGATGGGAAAATGATGCGAAAATGATGGGAACATGATGGGAAAGTGATGCGAAAATGATGGGAATATGATGGGAAAATGATGGGAAAATGATGCACACATGATGGGGCCATGATTGGAATAGAATGGGAAAAGGGTGAACAAATATGGGAATTGATAGGAACACGATGGGAAAATGATGGGAAAATGATGGGAAATGATGAGACAATGATGGGAACGTGATGAGACAATGATGGGAAAATGATTGGAACATGATGGGAAAATAATGGGAAATGATGGTAACAAGAGAAAAATATTGGAATTGATGGGAGCACGATGGGAAAATGATGGGAAATGATGGGGACATGATGATGAGACAATGATTGGAACATGATTGGAATTTAATGGGAAAATGATGGGAAATGATGGTCACAAGAGAAAATTATTGGAATTGATGGGAACATGATGGGACAGTGGTTTTGAACATGATTTGGAAATGGACAAAAAACTATTTTGGTTGCAACGGAAGTCAGGCTGCAAGCCAGTCATACAGTGACCTCATAGGGATCTGGCCAAAGGATCACCCGTGAAGAGTATCCTATGGCAAACCCGCTATCTGTATATAGATGACCTGCAAAAAATGGGGCTTCGCATTACAATCGCAATGTTTGTTCACTGGAGCATATCCCTGTTTTTTGGCAATTAAAATCGTGTATATATATATATATATATGGGTATAGTCTGATTAAGAGCACTTTGCAGTGTTTGAGAACTTGTCATCGGATTCATAGAAGTTGTCCACGTTTGCAAGATATTGTGCACGTTTCACAGAAGCTGTGCACGTTTCACACGCCCCCCTAATAACGTTCGTGTTCAACTGCTGTGAAATGGACGGCTCTCATTGGGGGCCCTTAACCAGACCATCCCGATATATATATATATATACATATATATATATACATATATATATATAGTTGATTCCCAATTCGACTTCTCTGTTTGTGGTTGATGATGTCGATGATTTCCCAGCTTTTCATTGTCAAACAAAAAAGTCAAAAAATAGGCAGTATTAATTGGATTGAATTATCCGATCAACCATCAGTTGTTGCCTATATCCCCATATGTTTGGTGGTTAAAATATATCTTAAAATATGTTATACTGTTATACCCTCTGTGAGTGATGCAATGGCTGAACCCTCATTATAAAAATCACCAATCAACCATTGCATTTTCAAGTGGAAAACATCAATACTACTCAATATTGACTCAATATTGTTGGTTGTATTTGGCATGCGGCTGATACGCCGCCCTTTGAAGGGTTAGTAATTTTGAGGTGTGCCATTTACGATCCCTTGGAAGGGTTGCAATTTTTTAAAAATCAAGGTTTCCGAAATGGGGGTACAGGATTTGATTTTCGGCGTTGTTAACATGTTGCACATGCTGTCGTATGGTCATCAGGGGGGATGTGGGGGGGTGGTGGGAGGGTATTAACATGTATTAACGTTCCTGACGAGCAGTGCATTTACGTTACGGAACATGTTGCCGCTGTTAACATGTTGCACATGCTGTCGTATGTTTATCAGGGGGAGTGCATTAACGTCCCTGACGAGTAGTGCACTTACGCTACCGAACATGTTGCCGTTGCTAAAATTGAGACCAATGTCCATGCTCCACAAGAAAATCCAGAAAGTGTACAAAAAAGGGACACTTGGGCTTACAGCTGGACATGGCGTTATAATGTCGCCTTGTTGCAGTCCGTGGCCGCTGCGTTGCCAAAAGCACTCTGGCGCTGAAACTTCGAGAAGAGAAAAAACTGGATGGGTGGATGTTTTCCTGAGATGATTGGGATGATTGAAAATGATAAAATTCTGATGTTTTTTTAAAACCCCTTGAAGAGCAAAATCGATTCAACGCGCAGCCGAAACGCAATTTTTTACACTTAAGTCACACGCCTGCCAATCCAAATGAATGTCATTTTTTGACAAGTCCCACAAATACCAGCATTTTGTCCCTTAGCCTCAAAAATCATAATTTCAAATTCGTCACCCTTACAAGGGCGGCGAGTCAACCGGTTGCCTTGTATTTCTATGTATTCCCCATGAATCTATGATGTCTATTACGATTCTATGATATTCCTGTTATATATAGGCGTATTACCGTATGACGTATGGTCTCCCATCAAATCTGCTGCCGACCGCACCGAGCGTCCCGGCAGCGCGACCTTCGGTTTCATTGATTTTCTGTCCCGAAAACCTGCGAAACGATCCGATCCGAACTTTTAGGGACCCAAACTATGGCATTTCCGCACTAAACATGACGAATTTAAGCATGGTTTTTAGATGTTTTTAGGTGCTTGCAAGTTTCAGAAAACACAAACCCAACATCTTGGCTCTCAGCTGTTACAGCTCGGATATCACTGTAAGTAATGCAATTTACAGGGCCAATATATTGCGCAAGCTGATGTCCCCACGACCAATGGCGACCAATGGCACATCATGGCACTATGGCTCATGGCTCAAGGATGTATCATCTTTGTAATCGCATCCCCATAGTATTATGGTCATTCAATATTATGACCCAAAATTATGATAATTGTAATCGGGTCTATAATCAAACTGACCAATTATTGGGTCTATAATCAAACTGACCAACTATAGACCCAATTCGCTAAACTATGTGAACATGGTGGGTATCGAAAATATTGGGGGAAGTGAGGACTGTAGAGAATTCCATGGATTGATTCATCCACATTGAAACCAACAGATTCATACCGCAGTGGACAAATGCCTTCTGCACTGGGCCTACTATGAGGTTTGGTAAAAACCATCCCTTTGATTGTTTTCTTGGTGGTTTCAACCCCCGTAGAAAAATATTCTCGTTATTTGGGATCATCAAACCCAAAATATCTCAACATACTGTGGATGGAAGAAATCCCACGACCTTGGATGGTTGAAACCCTATAAATAATGGGATGTTTACCATCAACTGACGCAGGATTTCGCAATCATCCACTGTATCTTAAACCAGAAACCAGTCCTCAAAAACCCAACATACCAATCTGTTTGAACAAAGCTTGCCATAGGCCGCAAAATCGAAGCCATGTGACATCTGCTGCTTCTTCTGTTCCACACCTGCCTGGTTCGGAACAAAAACATGCAAGTGGTTAGAATTGTGTGATAGGAACATTTACTAGAAAATGGTAAAAACCATTGGTTTTCTGTACCAATTGAATGGAGCAATGGAACATTATACATATTATACTAGAAACCAATGGAGCATGTACTGGAAAACCCCATACGTAATTACGTAATGGCAACAACAAAACATTGGTTTCCTGTAGATTTTCTGAAGAGATTTCATCCGTAAACATCACCATCGTTTCTGCGGTGCTCATTCAATCCCCGTCTCTGGTTTCAGGCAATCTGAAGTGACAATGACTTAATACTATTTTCACCAAGAGATTCATCATAATATGTACGGTACATAACTGTATGTATGTATGTATGTATTAGTTATTACTACATGTTGTGTATTTAGATGTGAGATTAATTCAAACGATATAAATGATTTTTTCGTCAGGACTTTCTGCTGCACATGTTCATGGGAATCGACCCTCGACCGTGGAAACGCGCCTTGTCTGCGAGCTCGAAGAGCTTGGACCTCAGACCACCATCATGGGATAAGCAACAGCAACAGGTTGCATAACATGTATAACTTGTATAACCTTTAATTCTTTGGATATAATATATGATATGATAATCAAATTTAGATTGTATAATGTAGTATCATCGGGACAATATGACGTCCTGCTAGCTGTCTTTTTATTGCTTCACTTGCTTGGTGGGTACCCCAGCTAGAGCTGGACTAACCAAGACAGGGAAACGACAATGTCACGCCTACATCATGCCGCCATGCCTAGCGCGTTTTTGAATGGCATTTACCATCAACGCTGCATCCAAGAAGTCATGCCTAAGTCATGCCTAAGTCATGCCTAAGTCATGCCTAAGTCATGCCTAAGTCATGCCTAAGTCATGCCTAAGTCATGCCTAAATGCGTTTGCTTTTCTGCATGGAACGCTGTCTTCAATAAAAGTGTAACTATGCATTTAACACATTAAAAAGAAGTGAAATACCATGGAACACAAATGATGACAGTAATGAGTTTCCAATGCCTTCTCATACGTCTCGTGTGCAAACCGCAGGTAAACGCTAGGATTCCGCACCTTTGTCTCTTACTCCCGAAAGATGCTTGTCGAAGGGGTTGGGGGTCTTCCTTGCCCTGCTTGCATGTGAAAACATGATGTAAATAACATGACAGATCGCAGTGGGGTGGCTGCAACAAGGTTCCTTGGTGCGGGTGATGTTTTTTCAGCTGGCAGTGACGATGCCAAAGCGATGCCCAACATATCCCAAACATGTAAATCTGCATAGTAATACTGGTTGGTGGTATACCTACCCCTCTGAAAAATATGAGTTCGTCAGTTGGGATTATATTCTTCCCAATAATATGGAAAGTCATAGTCCACTCATGTTCCAAAGCACCAACCAGCAATAGTGTTGAGTACATGATCTCATAAGAAAAAGGCTTACATGATCAGCCTCCAGCGATCTCCAGCGTTCCGCGTTCTTGCTGAAGGCACGACTTTTCCGAAGCACTTTCCCCAATGGTACAATGGTTTCTCCCGAAAACAGCTAGGATTTTTCTAAAACAGCTACGACTTTTGGATGACAAATCTGTGAATCGGCCACAGAACAGCCACGGCTACTCTTGGGATCTTGGGCTGGTCCTGAAAAGCTGCAAGCTGGGATCCCATGAGATAGACTACCAAGCTGGTTGCAATTGCCAAATAGCCCAAGTATGCGAAGATCCAGGTTTCCATTCCATGTTGTTCAAGATATGTAGCATGAAATGTCGCTATATGGTTAATGGATGTTAATGGTTATGGGAAAATGCCTTCAACATCTTCTACTTTTTTTGAATGAATGAACACCTATCTACCAGCTGTTTTGGGTCTTGCCAGAAATACCAAGGTGGCTTTGACCCACAGCCATATATCAAGAAAAGTGTCAATATGTCAATATATCTGGATAAATTGCAATATTTTGCTATATACATACTGGGCCCCCCCTAGATATAAGTTGCGCATTATCACCCCATCGAACTCGTTAAACAATCTGTAGCATAAACCTTTTGTAACATGTCAAAATAGATGGCTTCCATTTTTTCTTTCATATCCAAGTTGGTTATAAATTTGTTATAGATGCATAGATAAACTATCCCCGTGGTTATGTTGGTTTATATATCTCCATTGGCCCATTAGGAATGTCCGGTAAGCACCAAGCTTGCCGACAGCCGAGCTTTCGGACATGGTCTCAGTATCCACCTTTTGCCGACTGTAGTCCAGAACCTCGTGGTGACATGATGCGACACATGGCATAGCGAACCATTGGATTCCTGGAATCCGAAAAAAAAACAAAAAGATAATGATAGGTTTTGATTTGTCATCCCGAAACAGGGTCATGTTCTTTTCCACTGAAAACGTGAGTATCCTCGTTACCCATCGAAACATGTTCTCCAATGTTCTTGAAGTGGTGAGGCATTTCGAATTCGCCCAGAGGTTTTTGTTTCAGGTTTTTCAGCAGGGAATCCCTGCAACAAATTCAGAGAATTCATCTAATATTGGCCCGATCCTTGGAGTAAAGACTCCCATGAGCCCTGCAAGTTTTGGGTTCCTGTGGGTTCCTGGTTCCGACTGCGAGGTGATCGATCTGTGTTTCAAGATCTTTGGTCATACTGTTTAAAAAAGTTTAGGGGCAAATTTCATGATGGCTCGCATGTAGAATCTGGAACACCCAAGGGGGCTACTCCTTGGAGCTTCACCGACTTGGGGCAGCTACCATCTGGCCACTGGCGACGTACATGGCATCGTTCCGCACCTGGCAGACGAGTCGAGGCTTTTTTTCGCCAGTGAGTTGAAAGGCTCTGACACTGGCAGTGGTTCCTTTCAACACTGCGATAAAGGGGTACCCTCTGGTAAACATACAAAAAGCTATTGAAAATGGCCATTTATAGTGGAATATAGTGGATTTACCCATTAAAAACTGTGATTTTGGTTATGTAAACGTTTATTAGAGGATACAGGTAAACGACAAAGTCACGCCTAAGTCATGCCTAGCTCTGATCGGAGCCCTTCGGCCCATCTAAACGCCGTTTCCAAGAAGTCATGCCTAAGTCCTATTGCATATTTCCCAATGGAACGCTAGCTCGAAAGTCGTGTCTGCTTTACACCATACAATGGGACCAGAAAATCCACCAAAATGGTGATGAGATTTAGAGGGGCACCCCTTTGTGTGATCCATGGTTGCATTGCTGAATGATGGGTTCCCAACCAATCTAGATTCCGGATCCAAAGAATGGGAGGCTATTCCTTTGGGCTATGGGCACTTTTCTACCTTTATTCTATGTCAAGTGCCAAAACCATTGACAACATTAGCTGTTAATCCCATCCCCTTAATCTGAAAAACACCCCGATTCTATGGTCCCGAAGGGGTGTTTTTATTCCCCATGAAGATCCCACTGCACTGATACCCCATTCACATCCCATAAGGAGTCTATCAAAACCACTTTCTAATCCTGCTTGGTGCTTGGGAATATGAACTTCCCAATATAATGGAAAGTCATAGAATTCATGTTCCAATTCATGTTCCAAACCACCAACCAGAATCCCAGCCAGAACCAGTTTTGAAACCTTCGAAAAACCATCTTTCGAGGGCCAAACACCTTAGGTGTCTCCGAAAACCCTTCCCCATCCACCTCGATCCCCCATACTGGTCGTCCCCGGAAACAAACAAAACGTGCGCCTGATCTGCCATCAAGGTGCGCAAATGTGTCGACTTCATCTTCGACACTTGGCCTGCGCTACGACGAGCTGTGTGGCTGAAATCAATGGCAAATAGCAAAAATATATCAACTGGATAGTAGCACCCAAAACAAAAAATAAATGTGAAAAGATGTTCCCTGCAACCCTGACGTTCTCCGCGCCGGAAGTGTGGAAGGATTGCGTATTTTGGCAATGCTATATCAGTGGACGTTCGAATTGTAGATGTATATTTGATCCATGTTGAAATAAGGAAGTATATATGTATCCGCCGACCCCTGCCGACAGCAGGGGGAGCGCGTCAGAGAAGAGATTACAAGCAACAAGTGTTGTGCAGTGCAAGTGAGGGGCAAGCGAGGGGGGGACAGAAAGGGAAGCCAGGTGCAGA